>Ga0116231_10000022_pt1 | contig 140742 bp, 102 predicted proteins | sample S1TSphgellanicum_2_FD_89695 | JGI IMG/M metagenome (GOLD analysis project Ga0116231, IMG submission 89695) | Host-associated microbial communities from peat moss isolated from Minnesota, USA - S1T2_Fd - Sphagnum magellanicum MG | ecosystem: Host-associated > Plants > Peat moss > Unclassified...
TAATTTTCCTTTTCTGAGGGAATTTCTCCTTTTTTTTTTTTTTTTTTTTAAATTTTAAATTTGCAAGGATTCAAAATTCAAACCATTGTTGGGCGGTTATCATGTGTTCTATTTTTCTAATATCCTCCCTCAATAACCTCCGGTTCCAGTGTTTTGAAAAGTTTAGATATCCAAGAACCTCCTCCTCTTCGGTTCGTTTCAAGACTTTTTGAACGGCTTTTGGACTCAAAAAAGAACCTTCTGGTTTTGGTTTTCTGAAAGGTTTTGGGAATCAAATATGAACCTTTTTTTTTTGGTGTATTTTCGAGTGGGTTTTTTTTATAAAAAGGAATGCCTCTGTAAGATCCTCCGGGTCTCATGAAATAACCGAAAGAGAACCGGCAGTTTTATTGTAGAATGGTTATTTGATCAGTTCTTTAGAATTTGTGAGAACTGCAAAATTATATATCAGAATCAATTCTTTATAAAGTCTTTGTAGAACTGCGGTTGTATATCGAAACCGGTTCTTTGATTTTTGAGAACCCTGCACACAATAAATTAGATACATTGGCTGCTTTTCTTGCGCTGTTGCCTTCGTAGCATAGTGGTAGTGCGTTCCCTTCGTAAGGGAAAGGTCGTGAGTTCGATCCTCACCGAGGGCTAATTTCACCTTCTCATTAGTTTTCCTACCTAGGTTTTTGTATGAATTTTGTGACGCACCCAAAGTGGCGATTGCCCATAGGAAGATTTTTAAGCTAAATCTGGCTATGACCCAAATGTGAAGTCCAAATCTTTAATCATCCTTTGTGTATTTGTGGCTTTTTGCTGAAAATCAAATATAGAAATATGGCCATATTTACCTCTTTTTATAAAAAAAATTCAAAACTTTTGTGAATTGAAAACCAACCATCAAAAAGCACTTCATTTTCCTTTTCTCTCTTTTTTTTCTTTTTTTTCTTCTTTTTGGAAAAATTTTGTAAATAAAAAAAAGGTTGATCCACAAAAGCAAAATGTGATTTTAAAATGTTTTCCCCTTGTGTAGCCAAAGCTATTGCATATTTTTTCTTGCAAAGGTATGGTTTTTTATGTGTCTTGCAAGGTGGAGAATTGCCTTAGGAGATCACCAAGGCCTTTTTTTTCTTTCAATTTTGTGAGGTAGGTGAGCTAGTGACTCCTCTACAAGAGAATTTAGCCAGATTTGGCTACAAGACAAGAAGAAAAGTATAATTTTTTTGAATCCCTACTATGTGATGGTGGCATGGAAAATCCTTTAGTCTGAATATGGCAATTTGAACCTTCTTTCCTTCAAAATGTGGCAAATTTGGGAGTTTTTTTTCTTACAAAATCCTTTGTAAAAGTTTCAGCTCTCTTTCTTTTTGTCACCAAGCAATGAAACTTCACCACCCAAAAAAAATTGAAAATCTCATATTTCAATATTTCGTTAGCATGTGATGAATTTAATTTCATTGATTTGGAATTTAGAACATAAGTTTGATGTTAAGATAAAAAGGATAAATACGATTGAAAATGTTTTCCCTTTGTGTGACAAGTATATTGCCTCTTTTGTTCAAAGGTGGGTTTTATGTATGTTTTCAATCACTAAACATAAATATGATGTTTTAACATTTCACCATTATTTGCACAATCAAATCCAATTTGCTTTAGTAGGTGCAAATCTAATGAAGTGCACTAATTGATGAAGTGATAAAAAATCAATTTAATTCACATTCTAAAAATCTTGTATTTTTTGCACCACCTAACCTTGCATACTCAATTTCAAATATTGACACTATCACAATCCATACATTGTTTATTTCTTGAAAATATCAACCTAATGTCTTTTGAAAACACACAATATTACATATTCAAAGCTTTTTCATCAATCCCCAAAGTCAAAAATTAATTGTGCATTTATCCATATAAATTGAAGGGAAATGGAATCTAAAGCTTTGTATAAATCTTTTAACAAATGAAAAAGCCCATTCAAACCAAATGTCTCAAAATATGTTTGGTTTGCTCAAACCTTGTAAAAACCATAATGTCTTTCAATTCATGTTGTATTGCCTACACACTATTGGGTTTTGAAAATTTGCCTAAAAGTTGATTGGAACCTTGGCCAACAACCTCCTTCAAGTGAATGTTTGTGCCCCTTGAATTGATGGTTTTGTGAATGGTCAAATTTTGATGCATGTTTACACCTTGCATCATCTTCGGTGTGCTCTTTGGAATCACAATATGGAGAGGAACTCTTCCAATCCATTTCAGCAAATCCTGAATATTGACTCAAAATTGAAGTAGCATGCTCCCTAGAACGAATTTTAGAAGTAGAGAAATTCTTCAATTGATCACTTTCAACCACCACAGGATATAGATGGTCCCTTGAGGTGGTATTTGCATTAAAACACTCACTAAGAGAAGGATTCTTCAACTTATCATTTTCAGTGATTTCATAATTTAGATAAGTTATCGGAGTGGTAATGCTTGCCTTGGAAGGATCATACATGGATAAATCCATCAATTTATCACTAGTGTTGAATGTAGAATATTGACTCCTTGGAATAGTACTTTCTTTGGAAGAACCATCCATAAAGGTCTTGTTGAATTGAACAATTTCAACATTAGAATTTTCAATTCTTGGGGTAATGCATTCTTTGGAATGATTAATTATAGAACAATTGTTCAATATAATAGGTTCAAAAGAAAAATCTTCATTCTTAGGGTTAATGTTTTCCTTGGAAGGATTATTCACAAAATAATTGTTCAATTTGATGGTTTCAAAATCAAAGTTTTCACTCCTTGGGGCACTATGTCCCTTAGAGGGATTATCTAGAGAGGAAGTGTTCAATTGAGTTGTTTCAAAAGCATAATCTTCATTCCTTGAGCTAGTGCTTTCCTTGGAAGGATTTTCCATAGAGGAAATGTTTGATTGAATTGTTTTAGAAACATAAGCTTCATTCCTTGGGCTAGTGCCTTCCTTGGAAGGATTATCTATAGAAGAATTATTGGTCACTTTAACAATTTTGAAAGGAAGATCTTCATTCTTTGGATCCATGTATTCCTTGGAAGGATTATTCACAAAGGAATCATTTGGTTTAATAGTTTCAAAAGTAGAAACTTCATTATTTAAAACAATGCCTTCAGAATGATTAACTGGAGTCAAATCATTCAATTTAAGAATTTCAAAAGTTGAATCTTCATTCTTTGAGGTAATGCCCTTGTAGGAAGGATTAATTGGACTAGAAATGTTGGATTTAAGAATTTCAGAAGTATAATCCTCATTCCTTGAGACAATGCATTCCTTGGATGGATGAACTAAAGGGGAAATCCCCAAATAGTTGCCTTCACATCTACAAATACTTTGCTTAATAATGGTTTTCTTTAAACATTTTTTATGCAAAGGGAAAATCCTCAAATGGATTGGATCAACTAACCCTGAACATGCACAATTTAAGCTATCATGTTTTTGAGAAGGGTTGTTTGGAGACAACCTCATGAAATTAGGTTTAGCTAATCTAGAATATTGGCTCCTTGGGGCAATGTGTTTCTTGCAAGAGTTTATGGAAAATACATTTTTTGTGGAATTGGATTTGTCCATAGGTTCACACATAGAGGAATTCCATGATTTGAAATGTTTGGCTATTGGAGAAGATTCATTCTTTGGGGTAATGCATTCCATAGGTATATTATTGGAAGATGAACTCCTTGATTTTAAACTTGTGCCTATTCGAGAGGAATGATTTATTGGGGTGGTGCATTCCATAGACATATTACAAGGAGAACAACTCCTTGATTTGACACGAATAACAAATCCAAAAGATGGATTTTTTGGGGTAATGGATTCCTTAGAATTATTACAAGGAGAGGGATTTTTTGATTCAATAGTTTTGGCTAATCCAAAAGATTCAATTTTTGGAATAATGCATTCCTTGGATATGTTATATAGAGAAGGTCCTAATTTAGTTTTGAATCCATAACTTTCGTTCCTTGGGGTAACATTTTCTTCTGAAGAATTACTAGGAGAAGAACTCTTCATTTCATATTCTAGTTTAGAATTATGACTCCTTGTGGTAGTGTTTTCTTTGGTAGGATTACCAGAACAAGACCTCCCCAAATCAAAGTTTGATTCGTTTTCACATTTACTTTTTGTTGTATACATGATTTCCTCATAAGGATCAATCTCACAAGAGGAATCTTTCATTCTAGTTTGTGATATATGAAATTGTTTTTGCGAGGTATTACTTTTTTTATTTTGATTAAAATCTTGCAAGAAGTTGTTAAAGTCACTTTCGGTCGATCTTGAATATTTTCTCCTTGGGGTGTCAAAATGATCAAGTTCCAATTCGGAATTTTGAATTCTTGTGCATATGCATTCCTTTGAAAGGTTACAATTTTTTGATTGATAATTTTGACTTTTTGAAGTAGTGCATTCACATGAAGAGGAACTCCTTGAATCATTTTCTTGAGCTAATTTACAATAGTTATCCTCTTGGGTGGTGGTGCATTCCTTACCAAGATTACCACATGAAAAGGAATTCCTCGAATCCTTTTTTTGAGTTAATTTACAATATGTATTCTCTTCATTCATGGTGCATTCCTTACAAGGATTATCACATAAAGAGGAACTCCTTGAATCCTTTTCTTGAGCTAATTTACAATATTTATCTTCTTGGGTGGTAGTGCATTCCTTGCAAGGATTATCACATGAAGAGGAATTCCTTGAATCCTTTTTTTGAATTAATTTACAATATGTATCCTCTTCATTTGTGGTGCATTCCTTACAAGGATTACCACATAAAGAGGAACTCCTTGAATCCTTTTTTTGAGTTAATTTACAATATGTATCCTCTTCATTCGTGGTGCATTCCTTACAAGGATTACCACATAAAGAGGAACTCCTTGAATCCTTTTCTTGAGCTAATTTACAATATTTATCCTCTTGGGTGGTAGTGCATTCCTTGCAAGGATTATCACATGAAGAGGAACTCCTTGAATCTTTTTCTTTAACTAATTTAAAACATTCTACATTTTGGGTGGTTATGCATTCTTTGCAAGGATTATCACATGAAGAACTCCTTGAGTCCATTTCTTGAGCTAATCTAGAGTACTCCAAGTCATCCCTTTGGTGGGTGGTGCATTCCTCAAATTTCAAATCATTTTGAGAAATTTCTCTAATATAGCCATGTTGACGTGGGCTATTAGGTATGGACCACTTGATTGGGAGTTTGGTCTTGGAGGATTGTTGTTGTTGATCATAACCTTGTGCATGAAGTAAATATGGATCTTCCACCTTTAACTTCAAAGACTCTTTTTTGCTCGATTGAAGTGTATGTGAACACTCTTTTTGTTTTGTGCTTACATTGTCATTATGAACACTAGGTAAAGGAGGATAAACTTTCAAATTACTTTTGGAATTTGAATCATCAAGTGGAATAGTAGGTGATGATTTCATTTGCCCATGACTTTTATGGTCTAAATTTGAATGGCAACTTTTAGAACCAACATTTGGGTACTTGAAACGCCAAGTCAACTTGAGGTGACTATTGTCCAATCTAGATCCATTGGATGTTGTTGAATCATCATATTTTGAAAGACCATGTGAATCACCTTTGCCTTTGAGTCTAGTAGGCTCATCATTTATTGGCATTGGCTTTTGTGACCCTTCATTCCAAGGGTGGTGATTTTTTTCAAAGGCCAAAAAATGATTCATGTTTGGTTGTTTTGTAACTATTGTCTTTGCATCACAACATGGCCTTGGAGAATGAGGTGATGACTTCCAACCATTATCATGCATAATTGGTTGATGTTGTTGGTTGTAAGGTAATGCCTTTTGAAACCTTGGCAAATGAGGAGATGATTTCTTACCATTCTCATGCTTAGTTGTTGGCCCACATTGTTGGTCACGAAATAATGTTTTTTGAAGCTTTGGAGAACATGGGGATGATTTCCAACCATTCTCACGCTTAATTATTGGCCTAGATTGTTGGTCGCAAGGTAATGCCTTTTGAAGCCTTGGAGAATGAGGAGATAATCTCCAACCATTCTCATGCATAGTTGACACATATTGTTGGTTATGAGGTAATGCCTTTTGAAGTTTTTGGAACTTTGCATTTGAATTATTGTAATTGTGATTTTGGCAATCATGGTCATTTATTTTTGATTGTCTACAAGGACAATGAACATCAAGTTTGTCATGTGGATGTCCACATTGACACATGTACGTTGATGCATGATATTCAAAAGGGGAACATATTTTGGATCCATTAAGGGGGGCATTCCTTTTGGATATTTGTACATGACATCCAATGTTTGTTTTGTTTGGGATAAAATTTGATTTGATGTTAGGGAATTTGTTGGGGAACCGATTAAAATCAAAGTTATTATCATTATGTATTTTGTATTTGGATATTGGTTTTGATTTTCTAAGCATGTGGTGATGTGGGGATAATTTTTTTGCATCACGTAAACGACATGTATCCACACATGAGCAACAAGGAAACGTCCTTGTAGGGGAACAATACTTAGATTTGGATTGAGGCTTTTCATTATATAATTCATAAAAATGATTGGTCTTTTCGTTTTTAAAAATGCCATCATCAAATTGATTACTTTCATTTAGTAATAACATGGATTTATGGCATGCAATATTAGAATCCCTCAAGACCGAATGTGAGCTCCATGTGGTGGTAATATTAATAGGTTTATGATCAAAATTGTGGCACCACTTTTGGCAACCTATGATAAACAAAGCGCACAAAACCATTGTCAAGGAATATGGTATAATTTTTAAGAAAAATTTATGGTTACCATACATATGGGTGATCAAAGAAATAAATAAAGTTTTCTAACAATGGATTGTTCACAAAATACAATTTCAAAGAAGAAATAAATCCCTAACAATTGATTTGTTAAGGTTATATTTTTATGTGGGTGAACATTGATCATGTAAGGAAACATTTACTTATTGGTTCAGTCATGGGTTTGGAATTGGGTCTTAATTGATGAATCAACACTTTTGATGTGGGTGCTTGCATAGTAACACCCCACCCAATGCCATAATCTCAGCAATCTTCTTTGTACATGTTTATAAAATCATTCATATAATTTGAAAGCAATATTGCCACTCTAAGTGCATACCCACTTGAGGTATCTTCATGATTTTGATTTAAACTACAATTTTTTTTATGACATACATATTGTTTCCAATCCACCAAATCTACACATCAAATCCCTCCAACCACATTCTTCATCAACACAAATTCCACACACAATTTTTTTGTAAGTTCATGTTTGCAATCTTTTTCTTGATCCTTCCCAGTGCCTCATCCCTCCCTTTTGTTGTACAAGTTGTTCACATAATGGAAGTGAAAAGAATATATCATGTCAACTGCAATTAATGATCCTTGTAAGAATGGTACCATTCTTTTTTTGTGCCATTTTTAAGTGAAGGTGAATAGAAGAAATCATATATTTGAAGTAGCTTTCTATAACTCATATCTTTTAATTCATTCATATAATTTGGAACCTTAGGCATGATTTCAGTGTTGTTGGGGTGTTTTTCTTTGATTCAAAATTCCCATAATTTTTCCTTTGTTTTTGAAGTGACACAACCTTTGGTGGTATATATATTTATCTTACATACATAGAGATAAACCCATCAAGGCTCTCACAATATTTAGTCAAACAATGTGATGTAGGGATGCATATCTTGTCCAAAAAAGGTTATATTGTAAGGATGCTTCGTCATAATAATTGTTACAAGGAATATAAAAGGATTAGTGCATTATGTGTAAGGAAGGGTAAGTCCAAAGGGAACCATTGACCTCATTACAATGCTTCAAGACAACAAAACCAAGGTTGAGAGCTTGTTAAATAATTCCAATAGTTCTAAACCACATTGTTACTTGAGTATAATTGGAGGAGGTGAAACATGTTAAATAATTGTTGATGGTAAGAATCATCACTAGATGTCATAATATGAAAGAATCAAATGTGTTTGAAAATTGCCAATCAACTTGAAAAATGGGCAATTCTTAATTTCTAAGTTTAAATATTTCTTCACATTTTGGGAAGGTGGGAAACAACAAGAAGGCTTCATTCCCCCCCTCCTTTTCTCATATTGTCACCAAGTTTTCAAAGTTTTAAAATGGAAAATGCTTTGGATAAAAAGTACATAACCATCTTAAGACTTAAAATTTTTAAACCATCAACATGTGACCAATTGTTATCATTACAAATAGACCTACTTTTCTATATAATTGACTTGAATAGAAATTTGAATTTTTAGAATTGGTAGAATTTTGTCATATGAAAGCAATACAAACACAAAATGTGATTTTTTTTGGGAAATTCAAATTATTGCCAAATAAGATGTATAACTCCCATATGACTTGGCCTTCCTTTCAAAATGACATAATTTGAATATATGCTAACATGCAAACATTTTACAAATTGGGAAGGTGCCTCAAAGGCTCAAACTAGAAGAAGATTATGCTTGTAACAGAACCAACCACACAAAACTAGGTAGATCAAAAGAAATATATATGTAAAGTCATCACAAACAAACAAGTCTTATTTCAAAGGATGGTTGAACTCTAACTTTGCCATAACCTTAGACACCATCATCCTTATTTTATTAGGTTTAATACAACATATACACTTTTGAAAATCAATGTGCAAAGATTAGGGGCCCAAAAACTTTTAGTTTTTAAATTTTTTTACTACCTAACTAAAATAACACCTAATTTCAATAATAGAAAAACATCATATATTCAATCCTTTGCTTAAAAAAACCCATAAAAAACATATGATTGGTGAATGACTAACCATTATGTGTTCACATGTTCACCCCTACAACACATTTTTTGATTTCTATTTCTTCTTCTTCCTTTGCTATTTTTCTAGGACTAAGACAAAAACTAAAAAAAGCCAAGACCATGGCAAAATCTTTTTCTTTGTGGCAAATTTTTTTAATTTTGTTTAATTTGTAAATAATAACCAAAATTTTGGTGATAAAAAACTTTATATTCTTGACAAAAAACACATAAAAAAGGACCCAACACAAAACAAAACCCCCAAAAAATAATAAAATAACACAAGACCTTTGCATCTTCACCTTCATTGTTTTATTACATGTTAATGTTTATGATGTTATCATCACCATCCTCCTCCTCTGCTCTAGAAATTGGTTGCTTTCATATGCCCCATTGTGCCCTCAAAATGTGTAAATTAGACTTACAACTAGTCCTCCTAGTGGAATTGCAATTAGACTTGTAACCAATCCTCTTATTGAAATGGAATTGGAACCCCTCTTTCCTTTTTCTTGAATGTCCCCCACTATAATTTTTTCCTTTTCGTCCCTCTTTATCATTCTTTACATGTCTTTTTCTTTCTCCTCTTATTACATGGAGCTAACAAGTGAGCACATGGAAATAACAACAATATTGGCAACAAAGTTACCACCAACACTACCATTGCCACTCATTCTCCAACAAAACCCTAAAAACAATCTCTTTTTGTCCCTACTTACCAATGGATGGTCCTTTGAGAAGGCACAACCAAAAGCAACTATTTTCTTGTTCAATTTGATATTTGGGCCATTTTCTTCAAACACACCTTTTACAAAGAAAGGCCTCAAGATGCCCCAAATGTGTGGTGAAGTTACTCTTAGAGCAACCTCAAACATATTTGATATTTGGGCCTCCAACATATTTTTTCACATCAAATGATTTATATATAGTTTTAAAAGTCCCATTCATCTATCTATGAAGCAAGGTAGTTTGTTTTGTTTTATTTTGTTTGTCACACTAAGATCTCCCAAACCATAATGTTTCATGTTGTGCTATTGGTATTTTTGTTAGTGTTTTTATTCTCAATAGTTACATGCAATTAAGGTAGGGCCACATGAAGTTAGAATAACCATAACTAATCAAAAAATAACCCTTTGATGAGGATAGGTCCATGTTAAGGGGTGGTTGTATTGTTAGATGGCAAAACAATCGTAGAAATTTGTTAGATTGAAAGTGTTCCACGATGATAATATTATTAGTGCAATGAATTACCTTCACATGATGGAATAAGCATAAGTTAATTCTAGGAAGGAATTCAAATAAAAGAAAATTTGTTAGTGAAAATAATATTTTCGTCTAATTGATTTAGAAAGGTGCCCTATTGATTGTTTAATTATTAATGATAAGCATTTATTTATTGTGTTTTATTTATTAGGGGGTGAAATGTTTTTGGTTAATTAGTCCAAATAAAAAAATGGGGAAATGATGAATGGTTTCCCTTAATTAAGATTTGTGAAGGAGATTAAAATATGGTGAGGAAATATAAGAAAATAAGGAATCCCATGTGTAGAAGGGAATCACTTTTGGTTATTTATTATCTTTAGGGTTCATTTTGTTCTTTGATTATATTTTCTCTTTCTCATTTTATCATTGTGTATGTGAGATTTTTAAAAAGTAATTGTGTGAAGTGGGAAAATGTTATATTTGTGCGAAAAAAAACCACAAACAATGAATTATGTTGAAATAAACTTGTCATATCTTTTTAAGTATTTTTTCCTTGATTTCTTAAATGCAATGAGAGAAGTTTCTTTTCAGTTGATATATAATATTTTTTCTTTTTAGTTGAGTTCTTTTTTTTTGTAATAAAAAAATGTATTATCTATTGGATTAGGAAAGTAGGTATGTTCTAAGGTAATCGTTGTTTCTAGAAAGTAACAACTAAATGTAATTACTAGTTTTCTAAATTGTAGAAGGTAGGTAGTAGTTCTAGGAGGTCTACAAAAGTTGCGGGTCTTTTTCAAATCTACAAAGGATGGTAATTGTTGCATGATGATAAATTGATTAAAAGCAAAAATTGCAAAAGGGAGGTAGTAGTTACGAAGGGGTAGCAAATGGTTATGATCATTTTCTAGGTCTACTACACAACAATAGTTGTTATGTGATAGTAAACAAACAAAAGGCAATCCCTACCCTCAAGTCTTCATTTTTATTTTTATTTTAAATTTCACATAGCAACCGTTTTGTTCATGGTAATTAGGTTGTCAATCTTGAAATCTTACAATCCATTTGATTTCCTACTTTTAATTTTTTAAACTACAATTTATATATATATAAGGTGTAAGTCATTTTATGTACTTTATGCAAGCCCAACATTGTGGGCTCTTGTATAATCTATTTTTTTGTTATGAAGTTTATGTGGAACTTTCATGGTATTAGAGCCAAGTTAGATTTTAATTGTTTGAAATCACGATGTGAACATAGTTCCACAATGATTGATGAATGATTGGTTGGTCCATGTTGTTTGTGTAACTTAGCTCTAGAAGCAAGAACAATTATCAACTACAAACATAGTTTTAAATTCCAAGTTAGATTTGATTTTGTATATGATTTATCGTAATTATAAGACAAAATGTAAACAATGTCAAGGGAAATGTTCTTTCCTAATTCCAACAAGTTAACAAGGTCAATTCACTACCATCACTAAAAGATTATTGTCATGAGTCAATCGAAAAAGGAAAGAATGTGGGATGTGGTGGCCCCATTCTTAAATTTTTTGTCCCTTTCCATTCAACCTCCCATATCAATGACACTAGCATAAAGGAAGCAACATCATTATAATCATGTTTGATCATAGCAAACTAATGACAAAAAAAAAAGGAAAAAATAGCAAGAACAAAGGAGCAAAGTACAAAATTTGCCTCTAAAATGCAAGTTCACTTACCACTTAATGTTGCAATGCACACTTATATAGTGATGATTCATACACCATTTGAAAATCCTAAAGTGGAATAGAATAGAACCATGTTTGTACTAATATCATTAGTTTAAAACAACTTACTTTCAAAGATATTTGAGTTTGAAAACCCTAAATGAACATGGATGCATTTGTTGGAAAATGTACAAGATCTATGATGTTATGAAAAAAATGCATTTGAAGAATTGTTTTCAACCATTGCGGATCAACGAGGACACTGAACTAGAAGGGTATGTTAAAAAGTTCAAAACACTCAAATCACAACTAACAACGATCAACATACCCATGGTAGAAGAAGATTTGGTGGAGATCTTGCTAATTGTCATGTTTGAATTATACAAGTTATTAGTTTAGGCAATCAATAGCACAAGCATTAACTTGTCATTTGAAATGCTTGTGAGGATATTACAACATGAAAAAAGTCAAAATTTTGTCTACTACAACATGAAGTCATTAGAAGATGTTTTGTTTAATCAATACAAGAGAGGCATAAGAGAGGCATTATGTGTTAACTAAATAATGCCAGTCACAAACCACGCATTTCTTTTTATTATGGAAAGCCTTGACACTTGCTTAAAGATTGCAAGGAACATGAATTAGACATTAGGAAACTAAAACAAGACCAACATTATTAGTGGGACCGTTAAAATGTAAATGCAATGGAAGACACGCATGCTAATCAACTTTAACATGATGACTTGAATGTGCATTAATTGTTTCAAATAGCTACATTAAATTTAGAAGGAAAGATAAACAATCAATAGTACCTAGATTTAAGTTTTTTGGCACATGTTATAGTGGATAATTCAATTTTGACCACGGTGTAACCACTTCCCAATATTCCAAGTGTAAAAACAATAAGGGGCTAATCACATGACATTGTTGGAAAAAGAAGCATGAATGTTGAGACTTTGTCAAGTGGAATGAAGGGCATTATTAGTGTTATGTATGTATTTAAACTACAAAAAAAATTGTTGAACGTAGGAAATATAACAAGTTAAAGTTACATAGCGGTGTTTGATGAGAAACAATGCCTTGTAATTCATAAAAAAGACTACATATTGGCAATGAAAGGAACACAAAACATGGTGTATGCATTGTTTAGTGGCTCATTTTAGGCAAATATAACACTCATAAGAATCACAAACAAGATTTTATAATTGATCCATATGGATATGGTTTTAATTTCTAAAATGTCATTAGTATGATCTTCAAGACTATTAAAGTTTCAATCCCTTATGAAACCTTTTAAACCTAGGTCAAAACCCATATTGAAAAATGTTGCTATTAACTAGTATGGTGAAATCATTTTGAAAATCCTAAAAAGGAAACCCACAAAATTCATAAAAATAAAAGCCCGTTTATATATTTTGATTACATACCCATTGGGCACAAAAATTTTGACAAACAAAAAAAAAATCGTTTCAAGAGGACTTTTGAAAACGAGATCCAATTTTGACCTTTCAAAAGTTCATAACTATCATTTTCGCTAAGGTTTCACCAAAAAAAATTTCACATTAAATAACTTTATGATTTCATTCTTCAACACATGTTTAATCATTATAAATAATTTAAGTGGAATTCTATATGAATTTTTGAATTTCTTAATTACTAATCTAGTCAATTGATCAATCCATATTTTTGTGCAAATGTCTTCCTAATCAAGTTGTTAATTTAGAATGAGTCATCATTTAATGTAATTAATATACATTATTCACCATAAGCATTTAAACACAAAACACCTTGCAAAATTTACTACTATGATTCCAAAAATGAGCCACCATACCTTGCATTCACCTAACATTTATAATGGTATTTATCACCTTGAAGTGAAAACCTTGAATGAATCATTGCAAGTTAATATAGTTGATAATTCATCATATGCAAGGATATGGCACCTTAAATTGGGCCATTTGAATTACATAGGTTTGAAATTTATGTTTGAAGATGAAATGACAATGGCAAAGAGGATTCTAACAAACCTATATGTGATTGAAGAGGTGTGTTGTGGCTACCAACAAAGGAATCTAATGAAGGAACATTTTCCCAAAGCCAAACTCAAACATTAGAATTAATTGAATTGGTACATTTTGACTTGTGTAGCCTTTTTCCAGTCAAGTCATTAGCTAGGTTGTAATTGACTTGACTAATGACTAATCATGAAAATTTTAAGTTTATTTCTTGAAGAAAAAAAATCAAACATTTAAAAAATTCTGGTTGGTTAAACATGAAATAGAAAACCAAATTGTTAAATCAATCTAAATCCTATGATTAAATAAAAGGGTGGAGTATACATGTCAAATGAATTTGTAAAACATGGTTAAGATAATGGCATAGTACAACAAAAAGCCCAAAACAAAATGGGGTTGCCAAAAGGATGAATAGTTTGCTTCTAAATAAAGCCAAATCAATGATGCTTGAAAATGGTGCCTCAAACCATCTTTGGGCTGAGGTAATTAATAATACAAGTTATGTACTAATTAAATAGATATCCCATGAAAGTTAATCATGAAATTACATTATAGCAAATTTTCTTAGGAGTGAAACTTGATAAATCATTTATGAATATTTGGATGTTGAATATATATTCATGTTCTTAAAGAATTGAAGAAAACTAGATGCCCATACCTTAGAAGGAACATTTGTAAAGTATGATGGTCACTCCAAAGCATATAATGTTATAGTCTTCAACATAGAAAATTATCATCACCAAAAACATTAAATTTGATAAAATGTCAAATGTAACATCGGAAAGAACCATAAAACCTTGCCTAATCTTGTGGCCAGTGACTTATGATTTTATGCCATTGAAACAAATTCACATAGGACCACAAATGCCTAATGATGTCTAGATCAATCCAATACTTCACATTTCACCCCAAGGATTTTATGGTTTGGAAGAAAACGAAAAAGGTTAATTACCCAAAAACCAATGATGTGGTAAATCATTTGCCACAAGAAATCTCCAATGAAAAAATTAAGACACCACCAAAAAATTCATCCAACTCACCATCAACCCATGTTGTGATTAATCATGGAGCATAGGTTGTCATGTTACATGATCTCCTACACCAAGAAGGCAACTGGCTAAATAGTGACAACCCCCATTTTGGATGGCTGATTATTAAGGAACATTGACATCATTTGATCCCTATGGATTTTTTTGGTGAAGATTCAAAAGATTATTTTCTTATTGTGACACACATATTGAAACCACATAATTACATGGAAAATCTAACTAATAAAAATGAAATCATGCATTGCCTCAAGAAATGGATTTTATTTTGAAAAACAATACATGGAGTTTTGCTAACCTTTGTTGGGAAAAAACCAATCAATGCATGGTGGGTCTATAAAATAAAATCTACAACTGATAGAAAACCTAATAAGTTCAAAACACATTTAATGACAAAATGATATATATGAATAGAGAGTGGGAATTAACTTTGACAAAACTTTTGCACTGTTCATTAAATGGAACATAAATGAGATCAATAATGGCCTTCGTAGCCCACAAAAAGTGGGAGATATTACATTTGGATGTAAAAAATGTTTTTTAATGGTGATCAAATTTAGGAAGATGTTTTCATGGTATAATCCAAAAGTTTCTACGTCCAAGGGCAAGAATAAAAGGTGTAAAAATTTCATAAAGCTTTGTACGTGCTCCAACAAGCACTACAAGTTTAATATGAAAAAATATATTAGTATTTGTGAACCCAAGGTTTTACCAAAAATGATGTGGATCACAACTTGTATTATCTATAGGAGGATGGAAAATTCTTGATCATGGTGATCTATGTGGATGATCTTCTAATTATAAGAGACTACATTGAGAAAATTCATTGGTTGAAAAACTAATTACTTTCTCAATTTAAAATGATGAAACTTGGACCTTTAAATATTTTGGGGAGTGAACTTTTTTATCTTTACAAATTAGCATTTTTATGTGCCAATGACCTATGTCACATGTATTCTTGATGAATTTCAAGTGATTGGCTGTAACTTGTGCCCACACCTCTTCCAAAAAATGCCAAGTTTGGGAAGGACAAATGAGAGGAGGATAATAATTTGACCTTGTATGCCTACTAATTAAAAATAAGAGGGATTTTACACCTTCATATTATAGGCCCAAGATCTATCCCATTTTTAACGAATGGGCCTCTTAAGGAATGGGCCTTAAAAGATATAAGTACCTTCCCTTCCTAAACCTCATGATCTACAAATGTTTAGGTTCATGATAACCTTTGTTTCATGTTTTATGTTCATGGTAAACTTTGTTTCTTGTTTTATGATGGGTAAAGCCCACATTTAGAACGTCATAATGTCTACCAAATTATTTGTGAAATTCCTTATGATGTCACATACTATGTCCCCAATATTGATAATGTTAAATACCAACCATTGGTTTGACTTGGTTGGTGCCTTGCTTTAAGGGCAAATTTAGAATTAGTTTATGTGTAGAGTCAAACATGAAGCCATGTGCTCTATTGGAATAAGAGCAAAATGTGAGTTGGATATTAGAAAAGTTCATCATCAAAGGTATTTTCAATTATAAATATGATCCAATTTTATTTTATTTTTCCCATGATGTGTCATAAGAACAAATTGAAAAAAAAAGACATTTTGAAAAATGATAGGTGTTTTTTTTGAAACATGTTTCCCAAATAATAGAGGAAAATATATATTGAATAACATGTGCTCCATTTACATTAAAACAATCAAATCATGTATCAACTTTGTTAGTGTGCATGGAGTTGGAATTCCCATGTTGGAAAACAACGTAACCCCTTTTAGATTTTCCTTTCCTTTCCCCTAAATATTCATCCCATTTCACAAATATCATAATGATAAGGGGACTCAAGTAATACCAAATGTTATATATTGTGATGTATTTGGTAAATAAACACATACCAAACTTGAAACCAACATGAAATACTAAATGGTCATTTAGATGCAAACTTGGCCAATTTTGTGTTAGTCATCCTCACATTGGGGTTAGGATCTACCTACAATAGCCTAACACTAATATTAACCTAATTTGGCATCCATCACAAAAATAATTCACATTTATGAAAAAAATAATTTAAATGATTAATTTATCAATGCCATATGTAGTTTTGGTGTCATCCGTTCGCACTTAACAAGACCTAAATCTCCTCCCCTTCACTCATTTCACCTTCATTTTATTTTATTTTTTTCATCTTGCACTTTGTTCTCAAATTTGCATGCTTTTGTTTCTTTAGTCTTTGTGCAAAGCTTTTTTGTGACATTTTTTGTGACATTTCCATTTGTGCACCTCCATCTTTCATTTTTTTGGAGCATTAGGAGCAAGAATGTTTAGAGGTTAGTCAAACTTGTGAAATCACAATAGTCCTTCATGCAAGCCAAATATAATAATTGTTTATAAAAGATAAATCGCACTTTCTTTCTTTTTTTGTATCAAACATTGGAGCAATGTTCATGCTAGGAAAAAGCAAGTAGGAATTGTTATGGTGTGCAAGTTTAGGGAGTAGTTTAAGTCTATAAAAAGTTGTTCACAAAGTTAGTGATAAAATTGCAAAGGAACGACCAAGTATGATGCAAGGTCTATTACACAAATGTGATGAGAGTGATTTTTGAAGCTACCCCAAAACAAAAAAAAATTGGTGGAAAAAATTATGTTTGTCACATCATTTTTGCAAGAGTTTATTACAACATTGTGTTCCACATTTGTGTGTATATAACATGAGGCATGAGAATGAGAGGAATTTAGGGGATAATAACTTAACACCAAGTTGTTTGGCTATTTTCAATCATTTTATGTAAATGGACATTTTAGTCACAAACCTAAAAAATTACAAAAACTAAGAGGTAACAAACAACACTCTTGATGTTGAGTTCTCATGCATTGTCAACAAGGTTGCCACCTTGGATCTCATGGTAACTAACATTTTATATGTGAATGTTTTTTTAAAAAAATATTTTGGTAACACTAAATCACTTATCAATTAACATTGAATGTGAATGGTTGTTAATTCTAGCAAGGTTACTTTTTCCATTTGCCAATGCATGTCATAAAACTATTAAATGGGAATTAAAGAGAGTCAACAAAATTTTGTGTAAAATAAATATTTGTGAATTTTTTTTCCCCTTTAGAAATGTTTAAATTAAAAACATGCATGGGAGAAAAATCAAAATATATGAACCATTTGTGAACATGATTTCCTTTGTGATTTTTGGTTTAATTCCTTGACTTGCTATATCTTTGGGAGTGAACCTAAAGTTAATGTTGCAACAACAACTTTTCATTACGTTCAATAAAATGATGGCAATCACTATGTGAATCAAATTTTTACTAGTGTTTTAATAAGCATTTGCAAGTTTTGACGTTGTTTAAATTGAACACAATGGTAGTATATACCATTTATTTGTTCATTGTTCAACAACATTGGTTTAGGTTTTTATTATTCATGTTTCATCATTCCAAAAAAAATGATGATGGTGATCATGTGTCAAGTTAATCTGTTGAAGTGTTACACAACATAGGAAAAGAAAATGTTTGTTCATAACTATATCCATACTCAATGGGATGGGTTGGAAAATCGCTATGAGAAAATCATGTCTGTTGCAACTTGTTTATTTTGGGAATGCACTTTTTAGTTACATTGGACAAGTTGCAATGGACACAAATTTTTCATAGTGAACGTCATGCCAATAGAATCACAAGCAAGGATTTTTTTTTTAATATTTTTTTTTCCAAAAATATGAAAATGAGTGTTTTTTGGGCTTTGATCACCAAAATTTACATTAGGTTTTAATATGTATCCAAAAACATAATTTAAGATGCTTAAATGCATTTAGTTTTTATTTTCATATTTTGTTCATAACTAAATTTGGTTAAATCATCTTATGGATGATCACCATTCATCCTACTTCACAAAATTAGGATTTGAAAAAGAAAAACCATCAATTGGAAGGTGCCACACATCAACCAATGATTGGAAACTTAATGAAATTGTAGCATAAAAAGGTCTATGACTATGAGAGTTAATTTTGAATTAAATTCCTACTATCATATAAACAGGTTGCACAACTAAAGTCTCACACAACATCCACATGCACCATACAAAACACTTGAAGACTACAAGAATTGAAACTTACATATTGTTCGACTAGAATCATCCACGTGTTTAAAACTTGGTCTTTATATGGGCTACACTCATAAAGGAGCTTCTCACATGCACCTAAGGACTTTGTTTTATAATGATTATATATATATATGTTCTTATGAACATTTCCGTAATCAAAAGAACACATAAGTTTATTGGATCATGAAATTATGGAAATGAGAAAATGAACCTAAAGCTCCACCTACAACCCCTTATAGACTTGAAAAAAAAAGAATGAATCATTGACCCGATTCATTTACATTCATTAAACATGTTCATTCATCAATTACAAATCAACAATATTATGACACATATTATCCTTTTAGAACTATCATTCTTCCTATGAATAAGTCATTGAATTATTTGAAATTTTTTTCTCCAAATCTAATCAAACTCATATAATTCATTTCCAACTATGTCCAACCCAAAATCAATAATTAAATATTCATGAATCCAAGCTTATGGTCACTAATTAAAGATCCTCCAAATAATTATTTCTTTTCATACTTACCCATCCTTCTACCCATAGACCATCATATTATTATTATTTATAACTTTTACCTTTAATAACCCATATTAATGTTCCAAAACCATGCCTTCCAAATTTTCATAACCCTTCAAAAGTTAGAGTTCCAACAACATATGGTATATCCTACCATGGGCTTCACATCCTTAAAAAAAACATATATAAGGCCAAAAGTTGGTGACAATCAAACACGAACCTTTTTCCTTGATATTTTTCCTCCAATGGTATTAGGAAATAAATGACCAATTGTTTAGCACCTTTCTCTTTTAGAAAAAAACATTATCGTGTTTTAAGAGGCTTACATGTAGCATAAAATGTAGGCTCATAAAGCTTTTGGGGGTGGGTTTTATTGGAATAAAGGTTTAGGGTGAAAAAATGTTTGCGAGTTTTTTACACTTTGTAAGCATATTTGTGAATACATTTTTATTTTTTTTAAAAGCAAACCTTTATGCATTCCAAGAAATGTGTTGGTATACTTGGAAGGCATAATAATTGTTAATATTCCTCCCACAAAAAAAAAGAGGAGGAAAATTATGCATACTCTTTAAGAATGGAAGACATCTTCTTAATCTTAAAGTTGTTATAGATTAGCAAAAGAACTCTCCCCTTCTTGAGCCCGGTCATCTATATATGTTTAGGTTAATATAACCTTTGTCTCATGTTTTACAATGAATAAAGCCCAAGGGTGGGGGATGTTCCTAAATTGTGAGGCTTACCTCTTCCTAGGTCCCTTCTTTTGGGAATGCCCCCACCTCGAGTTTTACCTTACATATAAAGATGTGCTTTGATTTTTTTAATGTAAGTGAAGGGCATGTTATTAATAAAAGGAAAATTGCCTTTCACTATTTGGGAGCTTTTTTAAAAAATGGAATGCTTGCTAAAACATTTTTAAAAAAATCCCCCTTTTTTTCCCCTCTTTCCCATGATACATTGATGAGTACCTTTTAGAGGGAACAAGGAATGAGTTAATTTCATCATTAAGGTTTGGGATGGTAGATTATTTCATATTTTTTAACACATTATATGACATAATTGTTTAGTGATGATCCCTAAACCCTAAACCACACCTAATAATGGCTAACTATGTTTCTTAAACATGAAATTTTTCTTTCAAAATCATGGAATCTGCCACCCCAGACCTTAATGTCATGGAAATTATGGCTCTACCCATTATGATGCCCTAATATTAAATTAGATGTGGGCATTGCAAAAGTAATATTGCAATTATTTTTTCATGCTTGCCCAGTTGCCTGATTAAAATGTGTCCAGTGAAGCATATACACATGTTGTTGCTACCCATACACATTTGAACCCATGACGTAGGCACATTTAGTGTCCATTATACACCCCCAAATGTGCAGACTTAGCGGCCCAAATGTGTTTAGGCATTGCCAATATTTTTTTCGTGAAAAAAATATGAATCAAGGCTAAAGGCAAACAAACAATGAAAATAAAAATGTCATGGCACATTTTGGGTGTCTAATGGACAATACAAATGGGTATATTGCCTAGCTCGCCGCCCTAAGGGGCTCACTAGGCTCCTTACTCAATGGAATGGGCAAAGGCTTGACCATTCCGTAGTACATAACATCACCCTAACATATCACCTCCTGAGATGATGGTATCTAGTTCTATAGCAGCTTGCATAGGTAGTTACCATTGTTGGCCGATTATGGGTTTCCAATCAAGTTTGGACCTAGGAATGGGTCTATAAACTAAACTAATGGAGTCTACATGGACCCAAAATCGATGAAGAACCCAACCCAACGGGTTTGCATGAATCAAGACCTAACCTTAGAATTGGATGTGGTGAGTCTACGCAAACTTGAACCTAGACAAGAACTAGACTCAACATGTGTTAAGGATTTTTTACAAGGTCTAGATCATAGGGTTAGATAGGGACCAAGGTCCTAGGTTTAAATAAGTTTTAGGGTTTTTAGGTTTTGAAGTTTTATCTTTGAGTTTTAGGGTTCTAACTTATGGGGTCTTAGGTCTTAGATGCAATTTACATGGTCTCTCACTTTATACCATCCAAATTTTCCACGTTTATGGCAATTTCTTTTCTAAGATTTTTTTAATTTGTAAACAATTTAATAGTCATCCATACAAAAACATAGAAAAAATGGGCAATCATCCTTACAAAGATTTAGCAAAATATGGCTATAAACTAGATATGAAGTACAAATCTTTAGTCATTCTTTTATATTTTGGCTACACGTTACAACCCAAATATAAAAATTTGGCAAGTTTTCTTTTTTTTCTTTTTTCCCCTCACTTTTGGTGATTGAAAACCTCCAAAATCACTACATTTTCACATTTTTATTTTTATAGGGGATGTGGGTAGTGGGTAGACTTGATTTTACCCTCCATCATTAGCACTTTTCATTGTTTCTTTTTCTTTTTCTTTTTGGCTCTATATAGCAAACAAAAAAATGGATGATGGTAAATAATATATAGTGTGAACTTTGTTATTGAGCACATGTTACATAATAACATAATTTTACAAAGTATATATGTTATTGAATCAAAATTTAAAACTTTCGATAACAAAAGTTATTGAAAATTCAATGATTCCCATACTAGACATCTAAATTTTATGAAACCATCGGTGTATCTACACTCATCAAGGGCTTTGCTAGGGTATCAAAAGTGCATCCCCCCAATTTCCCTTAACTTTTGATTTTTGAATCTCTATTGATTTTTTTAATTGTGAAATATTCAAAATTCAATAACTCCTACATTGCGAGTCAAAATATTAGGAAATTGCCTTGGGGTAGAACTTCACATTGAAGGCTTTCCATCATGTACCAAGAATTTAGTCAAAGACCCCATGGTTTGGGAGATTTCAAAATGACAAAACAAACAAAAAATTTGAAACTTTTCTTCTTGGACTAAATAAAGGAAGACTTTAGCAAAAAAAAACAATTATGACTAGGTAATATCAATATGTAGATGAAAAATTGGGGGTACATTCCACTTTAATAATCAATCAACATGTACCCATTCCACCAAGAAAGTCCCATGTTATATAGAATAAAAAAGACAAGGGGTACACATTGCACTTAACATCTTACATAGAGAATCAACCCTATTGTAATATTGTCATGGGTTTGCATTTTCAAATGATCAAACTTGGCTTGATTATTTGATTATGAAATTAAGTAAATTGGTATATTTTAATAAAAATATTATGTGTAAAGTAAAGCCTAAAATTGGGGGCATACCCAAAATAAGGGGCCTAAAATGAGGGGTGTTGGCATGGTAGAATGGACCAATTTTGACGTTTAAAGGATCCTTTTTCTACAATGGGTGTGATTGCAAGTGTTATATCTCGTCACATTTTTTGGGTTTGATTAATAGGGACTCATTTTCAAATAATAGGCTTTAATATTTATAAGTTGCAATTTTTTGTAATGCAAAAACCATAAAATCCCAAAAATTATGGACTTTTGAAATTGAAAAATTGGGGTGTAATGCCAACTACAATTAGGTTAATGGATTTTAACTTGGTTCAATGATGAATCTAAAACTTGTTTAGACAATTGGTTTTAAGGTGGAAATGTATAAATAAAAACAATGCAAAAGAGTTTTGCATCGTATGGATTGAAGGTATTACACTATGGACTTTTGAATGTTGAAAACACACACCCTATTTTAAAAAGTCCATAGCATTAAAAAACAAAGGTGTTTTGAGTTTAAATTTTGCATACTTATATAAATCACTAACCTCTACAATGCATAAATCACATGTGGAATTTTTTTTCTAAGAATGGATGTGATGACAAGATGATATCTATCTATGACATCATATCCATTGATGTTCACATTGTGACACATTGTGCACATTGTAAAGCTTGCAAAATGGACTTTGGGCCAAGGTTTTTTTGCTAAGTTTTGGTCCACCCAACTTGCTAACTCAAGGTGGTAGTAAAGTTTGGACCCATATTGTGGAAATGTCTCCCACCTGATGTAAAGCATGAGGTGATAGGTTCATACTTAAATCAAAAGGTGTATGAGGGGTGGATTTTAAAGTGTGCTCCATAAGGGTGGGAGGTGTCAATAGTCCTTCATTTCTACAATAAACATTCGTGAATATATAATGCCTTCCAAGTGCTTCAAGAAATTTATTCAAACATTTTATTAGCATGCCTTTAAAAGTTATTCACAAGGTATCAACATATCACCCAATTTTTACCAATTTCATCATCACAATTCAAGGTCTTTGATCTTTTATTGGAAACCAACTCAAACCAATTTTTTTGAAATTACAAACTAACATTGTATATATATGAACATTGTGGAAGAGAATGGATCCATAATCACTTGCACAATAAAGTTAAATCACGAAAAGAATGTAAATTGTTATGCTCCATGAAATTTAATTAGAATCAATTCATAAAAACTCTACAATTCACAAAAGCCAAATGTTTTGCTAATTAAACAAACATCAATATTTTTGTAAAATGAAAAGGAGAATGATCTTCAATCTAAAATAATTGATGCGTCAAAATATGGTTTTTTATAAACCTTGATAGTTGTGCATTTCATCACTTTCAAGCCACCTGAAATATTTACCTAGGGTAGATTATAATTAGCAAGCACAACATCAACAACCATCAACAATTAGATCTATTACAAATTTGATCAACTACTACATCTACCATGGGTGAATCACAATTTAAACACAATGTTGCATGAAGTTGCAAATCACCATCATGTTTTTTATTTCCACAACTAGAGATGTCGAATGCATTTATTTGTAAAAAGTTACAAATCACCATCAAATTTCTAGTTTCCACAAACTTGCAAACACTTACAAATCCACACAATGCAACCCTAATGAATGTATTTTCACATTTTGTAGCTAACCCCTAATCCCTAGAAGCAAAAACATTTTTTCAAAAAAAAAAAAAAACTTATATTGAAAAGCCAAAGGTTTGTTTTATGTTTGTTGGGTAATGTGGTAGATGAATGACATCACAAAACTTTCAAGAACTCCTCATGTTCCACTCCATCATTAAATTCAACCTCAAGCTCCTCTTTCAAATCAAATTGAACTTCACATGCACTTCCTACGTTTTAATGTTTGCAACAACCAATGCATAGATCTAATGTCCAATTTTTGCTGACTTACATGATAAAGTATGCCAAAAAAATAATCCTAAGAAAATTTAATTTCAAAAACAATCTTTTTTCAACATTCACATTCAAAAAGATATTAAAAAACCTATTTAAGTTCCATATTGACATCATAGAACATTTCATTGAGTTTATTTTAAGTTGACGAAATTTCTATATAAGAAAAGTGGATGAAAAGTATGTTCTAAATTGGCCGGTTGTTCAAATTTTCCAAAATACTTTTACATTAAAACTTTGATATATTTTGATTATAATATAAAGTTGAAACTATATCCATATACATTAGGCCTTTATCAACTTGAAATTATAGTAATTTTGATTGATGTCTTATTTTCATGTACTTCTAACTCTATTTTGCAAAATGTGACATGTACTTTCCAATACTTGCATCTCAAAAAATGTACTTAAATGCATATTATTACATGTGATTTTTCAATATTATGCAATGAAATCAAAAAACTTCTTAGTGTTCATCATTGACTTAAATAATATTCATGAATTCAATATATCAAGGTATACTTTATGGATACATTCCAAAACAACAAATGTTTTTGACTAGCATATTTTTACCATGCTTATGCCCACATATATTAATTTGTCAAAAAATTTAGTTTGAAAACAACACTTATAGTGTGATGTGAGGATTCCAACAATGGAAAAACTCATTTTGATTTCAATTTGGGAGGTTGGAATGTGGAGAATGTATTTTTGTCAACTTGGTAACAACAAGGAATTTGTGTGATTATGTCCGCCACCAACTCAAAGCTCATTTACAATTCCCATCAATTAAATAATGGTAGAATCCATTGAGCTCCCTTGACACAAGGTGCTTCAATGTGTTTGGATTTGTTTTAATGGTGTGAAAGAAATATTCAAAAATCCACTTGTGAAGCAAACATCTAATCCATTTTTTCAATTGCAATTGGTATTAGTGATTTATAAGACTCCACCAACAAAGGCAACAACAATTGTGAATCATAATTGATAACCAAGTTGGTTGCACTCTCAAGACTAACATATGATGTGGCTAAACGCATACATTAAACTTAGGGTCTAACATAAGTGCCAACATTTGATGACTTTTTCTCCTTTCAAAACCATGCAAAAAATTAAATGAAAGGTGTAAACATTTCAATAATTTGACATTTCATGCAGATTTGTATTTTTAAAATTGCATCTAAATTAGTCAAATTGTTAGGGATAGTCTAACGTGAAATTTCATTACATAGTTCATGACATCTGGAAATGATAAATTTCAAAGCATTTCCAAATAATTAGTTTCCATGCATGGTTTTTATTTGTCACACACCTAGTTATTATGGGTGCCAACATTTTGATAACAACTTCACATATTACCCAAGTCCTTGGAGATGGTACATCACTTTGTATTACCATTATTTGTTGAAAATAACACAAAACTATTGTTCAATGGAAAATTAAAACATCTTGAAATAATAAAACTTTACTTGCAAACTTGTAATTGTAACCCCTTAAAAAAACCCAACCCAACATTATAAGTTAAAACATTATGGGTGCCAACATTTTGATAACAACTTCACATACTACCCAAGTCCTTGGAGATGGTACATCACTTTGTAACACCATTATTTGTTGAAAATAACACAAAACTATTGTTCAATGGAAAATTAAAACATCTTGAAATAATAAAACTTGACTTGCAAACTTGTAATTGTAACCCATTAAAAAACCCCAACCTAGCATTATAAGTTAAAACAACTTACAAGCATCTTCATGCAACTTTATATATATAATAAGGACAAAATCAATTGACAAAAAACCAAAGGAAAATCTTATTCACTAACATTTTCAAATTTTTAAATCTAAACCCAAAATCTATGCATGTTTTGTCCCAAGCATGCTTCCCCTTGCCATATTTTTAGGCCATGTGATACATTTTTGAATGTCAACTTGAACATCTTGATAACACACACTAAAAGAAAAATTAGATTTTGTGATTGGTCTTTTTGTTTGATTTTTCATCATAAGTGACATGTAATCAAAATTCCATTAGTTGCATTTGACAAATTGAGTGCAACCATAATCACAAACAACATGGTTTTTGGATGGAAAATAATTAAAATAAACAAAATACACATTTATATTTGACTTCAACATATATGTAAATTATTGTTTGTGATTAACATGTGATTGATTTGGCCAACACTAACAACAAATGATGTGTTGACATGTTATAACATTTTTTAATATTTCAAAATTATTTGAAATTAATCTTGAAAAAATCTACATCGTCCATTCTTGATGGTTTTCAATCATGACATGTAACACAATAAAAATTTGCCACACAACATACAAATTGTGTCCATTTAAAAAATAAATGAATATAACCATAAAAAGTGAGATAATAATAATAATATAATTAACATAATTAATAGGTAAATTAGACTAGTATAAAATATTTATTAAAAAGTGCCACATGGCACATTTAAGACCAATTTAATATTTATAGTTAATTAATTAAATTTGGATCATTCAATTTAAGATCAATAAAATGTTGACATGTGGCATTTATGTAAATAGGCAAGGAAGGTAGGCCTAGGTTAGTTAAGTATGTTTAATAAATATTATTTTGTTTTGGTTGACCTTTAGGGAACTGAACTTTCTTTATTGGTTCATCCTTTGAATGACACTTTCACTTTGAGTATAAATAATGCACTTAGTCATATATTCCACACTAAAATAATGAAAGACAAAAAATATTGGTTAAACATTTTAGTTGCAAATGCGACCAACTTAGTCACATCCTATTTGCAACTACTTTTTAATATTTATTTTATACTAATCTAATTACCTATTAATCATACTAACAATATTACTATTATCTCATTTGTTATATATATATATATATATATACTAGTGGTAACCCTGTGCATAATGCACAGGTGTGTTAATTCCCAAAGCGTTCTGGAGAGGGAGGGAAGGTCGGTCAAACAGCGCTTTTGGCACCTGGATTTTGGAGTCCGTTGTGTAGTAGTAATTCGTCGATTAAGATGTCAGTTGACGTTCCGGATCCCGACACGTGGTTAGTTAGTCACCCCGGGTACCCGTATCTTTCCCTCTACCTAATAATGACTCTACAGGAAAAGCCGCAATTTGGGACTTGAAAATTTACCAAAAGGAAAAAAGGTCATAGTTTTAATTGGGACCTGGAAATTTACCAAAATGTTGAGCCGTCATAATTTTAATTGGGACCTGGAAATTTACCAAAAGGTTGAGCCGTAGTCAGTTTTAGTTGGGACTTGGGAAATTTACCAAAAGGATAAGCCGCAATCAGTTTTAATTGGCACCTAGAAATGTACCAAAAGGAAAAGCTGCAGTCAGTTTTAATTGGCACCTGGAAATTTCACGGCAGTTACTGGAGTCACTGTCACAGATAGACGGACATAGTGAATTTATATATATATATGAAAATAACCACACAAAAAAACAACATGTATAATAAACCTTGGATACACTTATAATATGGCCTTATGTATACATTTTAAATATAATTTGAATGTATTCAAAGTATACATATATACCTTTAATGTATGATTGATATATTTTAATATGTTATAAATACAATCTACTTGGGACTTTAATACACTTATTATACATATTCAAATTATACATTTATACATCCTTGGGCTCCCAATTATTTGAGATGATATTTACAACCACAACAAACACATTGTGTGTTCCCTTGCTCATTTAAATATCAAAGGTACATGTGGTTAACACACAAGTGGTTAATGTGGATTGCACCAAAGTTTTATTCCATAAAAGTTTTTGTATTAACATAAATAGAACTTCATCTCAAAATGGGAATATCACCCTTGGGCACAACTTACATGTGAATCTTTGGATCCAAATGGACTCCACTATCTTCCATAGCAAAAACCTTTTGGCAACACATAACATCACATCCTCTGTGAAAGCCTTCTATGTGAAGTGATATTTTTCAAAGGGTTAGTAATGACAAAAAAAAATTTAAATGACAATGGGTGTGATGTGGAACCTTTTTTTAGCTAGTTTCTAATCACATGTTGATCTAAGTTGATTGGTTACATGTTCCAAATACTTTGCTAACAAAGTCACATGTTCATCCTCCACATATTTTTTCATGCTGGTAATGCCATTGGCTTTGTGGTACGTATAAAACCTTTGTAGCACCTCATGCACAAGGCCAAACTTTCACGGCCACAAACTTGATTATGGTAGATTATGTATCTCATTATTTGGTTGGCATTGAGATCTATGGGTTGGTTGTTATTTACCTTGAAAACTCCTCCAAATGCACTTCAAGTATGTGTGCATTAGTAGCTTTAGAGCCTAGTTCTCCAATAATGTCAACAACCCATAAATTTTTTATGGTGTTATTGTTCACATAACTTGCAAATCCAATTGAAAATTGATTGAAATTAGTTTGAACATTTTTCAAATTCAAAAAAAAAATCTCTTGTTATCATGCAACAAATAACCTATGATCCAAGGTTGTTACCTCCAACAACCAAAATACCCCAACAAATAATTATGGTAACAACTTTGAAATTAGTTGACAATAATGATGGTAGTAGTTTTGAGATTAGTTGACAACAACTTTGCAAACCAAACAATAGTAATGGCAACAACTTTGTGAATCAACAATAGTGATAACAACAACTTCACAAACCATATCATGCTGCAAATTGGTGAAAATAACCAAGGCGATGGCAAACATAATTGAATTTAATCACAATTCACAACTGAAAACACAAGTTGGTCTAAAACACAAGCAAGGGTGCACACATACCAAAAAAACAAAAAAACCTAAATTGTCTAAAGTCTCAACATAGAACATAAACCCAAGTTCAATCAAGTGAGTCTATAATGAAAAACACATAAACAATAGCAAGCTTGCAATTAAAAACATAGACAAAAGTAAGTTTGTGATGAAAGAAAAAAACAATAAAATTTAACTTCTTTGTGGTCTTGTAGAATTCATAAGTAGTGCAATAGGTTATGAATTTTTGTTGACCAATACTCCTTCACCTTCATGATGAACAAGACACCCAAGATATTGTTCCATTATGTCACATTCATGAAAACAATTTAGAGGTCATCACACATTGTATTCATGAAGACAATAAAAAAAAAAAGTGAACTCCTTTGCCAAAAAAAAGTTCACTACTGGGAAGTTTGTTGTGTCAAACTTATGTCAAAGTGAACCTTAACCCTAAAAGTGAAAATGAAAACCTATTTATTGTTGTTCACCTTCAAATGTATTTCAAGAATATCAATGTGGGTATTTGTCAAATATGCATTCTTGATTTTTATGATGTGATATTGCAATTATACATATATCATTTTTATTTTACAAACATGTCAAAAGGTGAAGGAAGGTACCCAAAAAAATTGTTGGGTATGGAACAAGTGTGGGGATTTGTATTTTTCACCTTTGCAATTATATATATTTGACCCTAATACCTTTCAAATACCCAAGGTTGAATTGAATACGACCTCACACTAGTTTGAACACCTAAATGTGATTAATAATAAACTTGTTTAGGATTTGGCATAAATCATAGTTATGCATAAAAATCAGTTTTTGCAATATCATATTGAAAAACCACCCAAAATATTGTCAATGTAGGTTATCATGCATTAAATTTCATACCACAATGTTAAAAAATTTCATTCTATGTGCATTTATGTCATGACTATGTAGCCAAACATCACATGTAACAAATGATCATGTTGCATGATTTAACACATAAGTGATAATCTACATGGATGAGATTGAGTTTAAAGATACAACAAATATACCTAGATGAAGTGTAGATTTATAAAAAAAAGAAAAAAGAGCCTCAAACACCTTTGGTGTTCCACACATTAGTGGCATATATATTGATGTTACCAAGCTATTTTGTGGATTTATGTAGAGTAATGTGGATTCTAATAATCCATTTTGTATGTAAGGTTGTAATTAGAATTATAATATTATTTCACATGAAAGGGCACATGTTATATATTTAATGTGCCTTTTCATGTTGGTGTTATATAATAAATCAAATTTGAGATTGACATAAATAATGATGAATCATTGAAAACCATATGAGAACATATAAAAGAAATAAAAAAGGGGCGGGGAGATATTATTAAATTGATAAACCTCCATCTCCTTTACCATTATCCTTTCCTTTTTTTCACATTTTCAAAGTGAAGTTTCAATTTTAAAATTTTTAAAATAACTATTAAAATGCATTCCATAAACTCAATATTTTTCCCCCATCCACGGTGTTCAAGTATATTTGCTATTTATACATTTGTGTGTGCATATGTGTGTGTATCCAAAGTAAGAAAATTTATCTTATACATAATTAATTATACTTTTGTTATATACATGTGTTTTCAAGAGGCATTGCTTCATTCTAAGAAAGACAAGGGGTGTGTCGCATTGTGGCCTTGCCATTTACATTAAAAAGTAGCTTAAGGCAAAGGAAGAATTATGGAAACTCAAATAATTCACCATGCAAAAATATAATCTTCAAAAAATCCTCTAAAAAAAAACCCAAATCCTTCAAGATATTATAACTCTATTATGTATAATCTCAAGTTTCAACACAAGCCAAAATATCATCTTTCAAAAACCCTCATATAAAAATAGACCTATTATTACCTAGGGGCCAAATTCCCTTAAGCTACTATACTCTAGAATGAATCTAAACACAATATCTTCTTGCCTTGGATCCTTGCCTTGGTAGGCAAGGCTAACAAGCAAACTAAGAACAAATCAACAAGTAATATGATGAAATCTTTTTAAAGTATAAACCCCATGTTTCAAAAGATCCATAGAACATGTGCTTCCTTCAACCACATTCAACTCCTCTCGTCAATGAGTCGACATTATGCTTATCAAAGATGACATTTGCACTTTAGCTAACATTATCATTGCCAACTCAACATGAGTGGATTTATTTCCCTGATCTTGCACAATTCAAGGATTTGTTGCCTTGGATGCAACTCAAGCTAGGGAAAGGAGCTATCACAACTAACATCCCATTGATCAATTCTTCCCCTTAACAATTGAAGTATTTGGTTGCTTTCACAAACATGCCAATGTGTTTTTACACGATTGTGCCAATGCCATTTGGAGCTTGAAGGGGACAAAAGGCCTTCATATTTTTACCTTGGTCACTTTTCTTCATCAAAAAGTTTCAATCACATTACAAAGGATGCAAACGTCTTCCATCTTAAGTTGGGCAATAGCTATAGGCTTAGCTAATTCCTAACTTCCACCCCTTCAAGACACACCTCCCATTACCACGGTAGATCTATTGCAAGCCATTGATTTTTGACATGTAAATATGGCCAACCTTCCAAAGGCAGTCGGTTTTGGACATGCATAGATTTTCATAACAATTTTGAGCCAACTTGACATCCTTTCACTTTTGCCTTTTCCTTTATTTTACTCGTTTGTACATTTTTTTAATCTTGATGCATTTCTTAATAAAAATTTATAGATAAAACATGAGAAAGGAAAGTAGGTAAAATGAGTAAAAAAATAAAAAAGGAGAAATAATGTAAGGGGATGGAAGAGAGACATACATACATGCATGGTTATGGTCTTGTCCTAGGCCCCTTATTTTTGGACCTGCCTGCCCCACCCCGCCCCCAACCATCAGGCTTTACAAAACACTCTATTTGCCTCATTCATCCCATAGAAGAATCTGCCCAAGTTTCTATAAGGGGGTTGGAATTCACTCTGGATGACCTTTTATTTATTTAATTTAATTTTTCCTGGCAAAAGTTTGCTATTTCTAGACAAAGAAATTGGGAAAATTTTGGATTTTTTAATTTTTTTTTTCTAGTGTAAATTTTTTCTATAATTGTGGAAAACTGCACCAAATATTTGATATCACAAAAAGGAAAAGAAAAAGCAAAGAAAAAAGAAAAGAAAAACCATGGCCCAATTTGAAGCAGGGGCCACCTGATTTTAGAATTTCAAAAGGGTGGCAAAAATTAGACAAAAATTAGACAAAAATGTTGTTCTCATTAACCAGACATTTGACTGTGTTATTAACCGGACATAAATATTTGTGACTGATTTTATTTTATTTTATTTTATTTTATTCATAAATAAAATTATTTTGCTAATTACAGAAGGAAACTAAATTTACAGCGGGGTCAGCCTGATTGGCATCTCTGTTTTTGTGTTGGAATAAATAAATAAATAAATAAGTAAATAAATAAATAGCAGGGGCCACCTGATTTTAGAATTTCCAAAAGGGTATTTTTTATTTTTGGCAAGCGATTAGAGAAAAATCAGACCGAAAAAATCGTCTTCTCATTTAACCGGACACTTGGCTGTGTGATTAACCGGACATAGATATTTGACTAATTTTTTAAAATTATTTTTAGGTATAATATTTCCCCTTTTTATTTAAAATAAAATAAAATAATTAATTAAAATTGTTATTATTTAAATTTAATTATTTAATTAAATATATTTATAAATTATTATTAAAATAAAAATATTATTTATAAATAATAATAATAATAATAATTTTTAAAAAAAGGTGCGGGGAAGGTAGGGGGGCCGCCACCTGATTTTAGTGCTCCAAAAGGGTGTCTGATTTGGCAGGCGATTAGGGAAAATGGCACCCGATTATTGGTCCAGAAAAGGGTGGTCCCTTTTGTCTACTGTAGTTTGTTCGCTTCCTCTCTCTCTCTCTCTCTCTCTCTCTCTTCTGGCCCTCCCTCCGTTTTTTCGCCATCGCTCCTTCCTTCCCTTCCTTGGCATCCGAGCTCCCTTGCTTTGTTCCCACCTCTGCTTTGGTGTTCCTCTTCTCTCTGCTCTCGCTTTGCCTCTTGTCGTATCCCTGGAGCTTGGAGAATTTTCAGCTGAAAGTTGTAAGCTTTTTTGGTTCCACTTTTTTTGGGTTTCACAAAAATCAAGGACCTGGAATCAGCAGGGGAAGAGAGAGAGAGAGAGAGAGAGAGAGAGAGAGAGAGAGAGAGAGAAGGAGGGCGGGGCGGGCGCCAGGGGAAGAGTATTTTTGTTGCTGAATGAGCCTCGGAATGATGGGAGGATTGGAATTTTTTGGGAAGGTTTTGGTGAATTAGTGTTTTGTGTGGGAAGTAAGGAAGCTAGCTAGCTAGCTAGCTGATTGTTGGAGGATTTGTGGAAGTGTTACGGGTTTGAGGTTTGCCGTAGCGGAGAGAGAGAGAGAGAGAGATGGAGGGGGTGATAGGGGAGGAGAAAGACACGGAGAAAGAGGAGAAGCAGCAGCAGCAGCCGGCGACGACGGCGACTCCTCATGGAGGAGGAGAGATGTCGTCCTCGTCGTCGAAGGAGACGCCCATTAAGAAGACGGCAAGTATGGTGAGAGCAGATATGTTGAATCTGGCAGATTTGGATGCAGCTTTGGAGCGGCACTTGAGCAGGAGTGCGAGCAAGTCCAAGAAAGCTGCCGCAGCAGCACCTCCTGCTGAGCGGCAAGAGCCGCGGCAAGAATGGGAGATAGATCCACGGGAGGTTTTGTTGAAGAATGTGATAGCGCACGGTACCTTCGGAACGGTGCACAGGGGAGTCTATGGCGGCCAGGATGTGGCCGTGAAGTTACTGGATTGGGGAAATGAATCCACCATGACCATCGAGAAGGTGGAAAGACTAAGATCAGAGTTCAGACAAGAGGTAGCTGTGTGGCATACACTGGATCATCCGAATGTCACCAAGTTCATCGGAGCTTCTATGGGGAATTCAGATCTGAGAATACCTTCAACAGTCATGGGAGATGATGGTTTCTTCCATGTCCCTAATGATGCCTGCTGCGTGGTGGTGGAGTATTTACCAGGAGGTACTCTGAAAGACTATCTCTTCAGGAACAGAAGAAGGAAGCTTTCCTTCAAGACGGTCATTCAGCTTGCTCTGGATGTGTCTCGAGGGTTAGCCTATTTGCACTCCAAGAAAATCGCGCACCGAGATGTGAAATCGGAGAACATGTTGCTTGACAAGCAAAGGAATGTTAAGATTGCAGACTTTGGAGTGGCGAGAGTTGAAGCTCAAAACACTCGTGATATGACAGGCCAAACAGGGACTGTCAATTACATGGCTCCCGAGGTTTTGGATGGCAAGCCTTACAACAAGAAGTGCGACGTGTACAGCTTCGGGATATGTCTGTGGGAGATCTATTGCTGCGACATGCTGCCTTATGGCGACCTCAGCATGATCGAGATGACATCTTTGGTGGTGCACCAGCATCACCGACCTGAAATCCCTCGTTGCTGTCCTCATGCCTTGGCAAATGTCATGAAGAAGTGCTGGGATGGTCATCCGGACAAACGACCTGCCATGAGTGAGGTCGTCAAGATGCTTGAAGCTATTGATACAAGCAAGGGAGGTGGCATGATTCCCACAGATGCTGAACCCAAGGGTTGTCTTTGCTTTGGCAAATATCATGGGCCTTAGACAACAGGTTCAACACCTTCGTACTGTTGTTGCACTCCTTCATCTCCTCCTTCTCCTTCTTCTTCTTCTTCTTCTTCTTACACCCTTAAGCACTTTTCTTGAAGGTTTTCTTGCTGTCAAGAATCATTCTGGAGTTTGTAGTGGACAAAATAGGGTTGCAGTGGATTTATTTCTGATGGAAAATTTCAGGGGGGGTGCAGATCTAGGTACCTGCAATACTTCTTCCATCTTCTTCATGTGGCAAATCCTCTCCTTCTTCATACTTTGCTTAGCACTTTTCTTGCAGATTGGCACAGTTTTTTTTCCTTTTCTCTCCTTCTGTTGTAGAATTCTTGTGGGGATTAGCAGAGAAGCTATTAGGGCTCATAGTAGATGATGTGTTTTATCATGTTGTTCGCAGGTTTTTAGGATTGGAATAGTGTTAGGTTTCTTGGGGGATGTGGGGGATCAGGTTAATCTGTTCTTCAAGTGCATTCATTCACAGGGGGCTCTCAGACATTGGAGCAGTAGTGATAGAACTTGACAAAAGCTGGAAACCTAGAGAGAAGCAGTTATGATTTTCCTTCCCAGAAAGAGCCTTGAGTGAGTTTCATCTTGAAGGAAAGGAGGAGAAGACCAAACCGTTTGAAGAAAGGGGCTCAGAAGAGTTTCTATTGGACAATTGCAGAGAAGGAAAAACAACAGGCACACAGAGGGTAAAAATTGTTAAAGAGACAAGAGACAAAAGGATGGAAGGAAGGAAGGATCCCTGAGTGAGGTTCTTATCAGAAGAGCTGGATTTTGGAGATTGTAAGATACCATATCTAAGTTTTACAGAACAAGGTCCCTCCGAATTATGACAATTGCAATACACCAAGTGTAGTAGTAGACCACAAAGTATGGAATTCAGTACTACTGAGCAACAAGATTAGGGCCTGTGAATTCAGTGTTTTCCAGGGAGTTTTCCACGTTGGTCATAGTTGTAGGTGAAACTCAATCCCACATATTTTATGTATTGTCAGGTTGGTTTGATGCAATCCTCTTAACTTTTGATCAGACTGTAAAGGATTATAGTCTTCGTTTTCCTCTAATCCTTAAGCATTGAACATTGCAGTAAAGCTCGGTAATGAAACTGCAGATTTTACTTATGTACTTATGAGAGAATGCACATGTGCAACAAACACTGAAGGACATTGTGGTTCATACGCAACTGAGTCTTAATAGATTTCCACTGGCTGGTGCGCTTGTGGGTGTAAGCTTCGGGATATGTCTGTGGGAGATCTATTGAATTCTATTGAATTTGGGTCCCATTAATGGGGTTAAAGGTTGGTTATCCTCTTATTGTTCTTGCATAATCATCGACTATTTCACTAAAGGATTATGTCAAATGTCCATTTAGATCTATACGATTGGATTGACTATCAAATCATGAATGATTGTAAAACTCCATTTCAAAGTAGAGTTTTGAATCATCGATCATTCAAGAATGACTAATTGTGAACACTTTCTTTACCCTTTTGATGAAGGGTTTTTGACAATTGTGAGTAGGGTTAGGTTTATGGCAACAAACTTTTACCCTTTATCACTTTAGATGTTTAAAAATGCAACTTCTCAATTCAAAATCCTTCAAGATGTCATTGAATTTTTTGCATTCTTGTAATTCATTTCTAACCTCCTTTTAGTAGCTTGATGTGCCCCAAGTTCATTCCAAGGTATCAATGGTAATTCGTCAAAATAACAACGATGGAAAAAAAAAAACCCTGGGTCATATTCTTCAACTCCATGCACAAGAACAAGAGAGGTGTATTAGGATGAAATGATATTCATGAGCACCGTTAGATCAATTCACTTCCACAAGTTAAACAATGCATGTGATTATTAATGTAAATGAAGTAAAATCAGGTCATAAATTTGCCTTGAATTCCCTTTGAACTCACATAGCCTAAACTTGGGACAAGGCATTACTCTCTTCATTATCATATACTATGGAGTTTTATGTTGGAACTACATTGAAACAATTAAAATTCTTAGGAGCCCCAAAATGGATTTTTGAAATTGGGACACATTGTATTTCAAATATTTGGTGCATCAAAATTCTCTCAAAACATATTTGTTTTGAGCATGCAACCTCATTATCTCAGTGTCAATTCAATGTTAAAGAAGGGTTTTTTTTCACCAATTCATACCAATGGTGCTACTTAACATTAAATCCTTTTGGGCAACTAATGTGGCATTAGGTGGTAACTTAGTGTTAGGATGGTGGTAGGCTAGTGGTAGGATTCCATCAAATCTTCAAAAAACGTAGATATCCCATTAAAATGCCAAAATTGCGTAATAATTCAAAAAAAAGGTCTTGTAAATTAATGTTTGGTAGCACCCTTCATTGTTCCCTTCGTGAACATCTTGATTACAAAGTTCCATTCAAAGTTACAATGTTCCCAAACATTCCCTACGTTCCTTACAATTTTTATGATGTTCATCAACTCCCATGCCCATGCATGTCGCTGCTTCACATTCACATAGCAACATCACAACACTTTTCACTACATCTTTGAGGTTGCGCCCTACAAAAATTGCTACATATGCTTGCACTGCAACAATCGTTGTGTTTGCCTCGCATTGCAAGAATTGTCAACTCCATCTTTGCAACATGATGGAAGCAATCTTTTGGATCTTCGGTAACAACAATGAAATCAACCTAGAAATGGGGTAGGAAGAAAACTATAAGTTTAAAGAATCCTTGCATTTTTGCACAATTTGTATTAGTTTATGTTTGCAATTATTGATACCTTCAAAATTATACATTCCATTTCAAAATCACATAATTGGATTCTTCAAGCTCTACACATATACCTAAAATATTTCTCTTTGCAGGTTTTTCACAGCCAAATGATGATGTATTTGAACTAACACAAAAGAAAAACAAAGGTAAAAAAGCCATCCAAAATTTTGAACCAAGTGTCAAGGAAACCACACCAGCCCAACTAGGAGCATGGTGAGATCATTGCTTTTGTTACAACCAAGAGAGAAGAACACATGGCGAACATAAAACAAGTTGATGGCCACGATCAATTTGAGATTGTCGTGACCAAGTGGAAGAATGTTTTTAAAGTTGTCATGAAAACTAGTTATTATGAGCACCTCAAGAATGGTCCAACGTGCAAAGATAAGTGGTGTACCATCATCAATGATTTCAAAAAAATTATGATTTCATGGCATGCATAGGGAACAACCAAGACTATTGACAATGGGAGTTCATGAAAAAATTGCTACATGTCTTCTTTAGAACTTGGGATAGGGGTTGTATGACATCACAAGAAGAAATATTATCTTTTTCCACTACCTGAATTCACTAGGTTTTTAGTGAAATAGGAAAAAATTGATTAATATGCAACTTGTATGGTTTTGGTAAAGAATGATTGGTTGATTAAAACATTTTTAGTGAAATGTTTTGTAATCATTTTAAATAATCACATGTTGTATTAGATAATTTTTAATTTAAAAATTATGACATGAATATATAAAGTCCCAAGTTAATATCACATGAAATAATGTGCCACATCATCATCATCATATATATATATTCCCGGATTATGGAGTCGCAAATGCATTTTGTCACGGCATGCCATGAAAAAAATTAAAATTTGTTTTTGTCGATTTTGACACCATTCACCATGATGTACATGTTTATAAATTGCATTTTTATGAAATACGTTAATACACACATTCATCAAAGATTGAACCCAAGACCTATGGAAGCACATTACGGTTTTAACAACCAAACCACTTCAAGAGTTAATTAACAAGAAAAAAAAAATCAACTTTATTGTGTTTGGCATGAAATTATTTTAAAAATTCAAAATTTAACATACTTTTTGGTTTTCAAAATTTATTCAAATGCTACAAATGAAAACATGATCTTGAAGCTTATTCAATAATGTATCAAAAAATTTATAATTTACTAAAATTAAACTTAAAAGGGAAAACAATTAACTTGAAATAACATGTCATTAATAAATCTACAAATATCTTTTTGTTTAAATTGACTTAAAATCTTTGTAAATCCAATATCAATTCAAAAATGCATTCATTAAGCCTTTTACAATTTTATTTTCATTACATAAAATATGTCCAATTTTTATAAAATTGCAAGTTTTTATTTTCCCTAATATGATTAGGTACAAATTTTTTATATATTTTTGCGATGTTGCTAAAAGGGTAATCATCCATAATTGCCACATTTGATTATAAAGAAATAGAACAATTGGAAAGTTTTTTAAATGCTTCGATATTATGGTTACTCACTATATTTTATTATGAAAAACTGACAATATATATTTTAAATGTGACCAAAAACATAAATTCAATAAAATCTTTTTTTAATGTTGTTAACCCCATAAATTGGCAGAAATTGGCCACAAGAATAAACAATAATTAAATAATCAATATAACCATTTAATTATGAAGACCATATTTGTTTAGCAAAATGAATCATACACTCATACAAATGATCAATCACATCACTTTGAGAAAAAATCCCAAAATATATTTTTTTAATGATGTAAAAATTTATTATTTATTTTTTAAAAGTAAAAAAAATTAATTTGGTGAAATTTTGGGTTTAAATAATTGAATTACCTCCCTCCCCCCCCCTTTAACCAACATGTTTTTTGGGTTTTGAATTTTCTTAACTTGGCAATTCTTATTGGGGGAAAAATGGGAAAAATAGTCCAAATTCAAAGAAAAATGTAAACAACAAAAAAATTGCCAACAAAATAAGATCACAAATTTCAAAAAAAAAAGGTTACTCCTAATGAATACAACTTTTAAACTAATTTTAATAATTCTAATATTAAACACATAAAAAATTCCAATATCAAATTTTTTTGAATTTTTAAAAATTTTAATATTTGAAATCATTATAAACCTATCCATTTATTTGAAATTTTAAAATAAATATTAATGATGTAACTAGGGTATTTTTGTGGTGAATTTCAACCATTTTGCAAACATAAGAAGGGCCATCAACATCAACAAAATATTTTAAAATATTTTTTACATTTTAAAAAAATGATATAATTCTACAATGGGTTTTAGGACTTGTAGCCAAAATATAAAAGTATTTTAACAAATTTGTACCTTTGTATATGGCTTATAGCCAAAAAATGGTTAAATTGTTTTGTGGATAATCTTGGAGAAGATTAAAAAATTGAAAAAATAAAATAAAATAAAAAATGTTCATGTCATTATTATTATCACCATTTATAATTATCCATTTATTTATTTATTTATAATAATTTTTTAAAATTCATATCTAAATATTTAAACATAAACTTGTAACAAAACAAGTTTGAAAATTTGATAAACCATGTTTAAAATAAATTATAAAAAATAATTATAATTTTTCATAATAATAATAATTCTTAAATTTTAAAATCTAATCATTGTTTTCAACATGAATTTTCTTTTTCATACACCGAGAGAAAAAAAAGGTAAAAACTTAAGGATTATTTTTGTGTTTTTTTGGTGTGGCATCATGAACATTCCTAATAATAAACCTTGTCCATGATGCCTAAAACAAACTTGGGGAAAAACATAAATTTTAATATACATAAACGTATAATAATTTAATATACGAAAAAAATGTAATTTAAAGGTTTACATGCATTCTAGACTTTGCATGCATGAACATTTTGACCTAATCATTAACCCATTCAAGTATAAATGTGAGATTTCCCAAGTTTTTATACATCCATTTAAAAAAATTATGATGAATGCAAATGTAACTCATGAGTAATGAAACTAACAACATTCAAATGTTAATAGTTCAAAACATGTGAAAAAATCACCAACCCATTCAAGTATAAATGTGAGGCATTAAGTTGTTATGTGTGTTTCAATATATATTAGTAAATGCAATATGCAGTGTTTGAATAATAATTTCAATAAACTCAAAATGGATGATGCAATTCATGTAAAGATGTTGATAATTCAAGATATGTAAAAAAAATCACTAAATCATTCAAATATAATTACAAAATATAGAATTGCATGTGTTTTGATATATTATCATAAATGTAAGATGCAATTTGTGAGTAATGGTTTAACATATTAAAAATGAATTCGTTCACTAATAAGTATTGCATCTTCGAAATTATAACCTTCCCATGGCATATATGCTATTAAAACGGTTCAACTCTGATAATTGAAGAAATGTGAAAAAAATCATTAATTCATTCCAATATAAATGTGGGGTTTTAAATTGTTACATTTGTTTTAATAAATTATTGTAAGTGTAAAATGGAACTCCTAAGTAATGGTTTCAACATGTTAAAAATTTATGGTTCAATTCATGTATGATGTTGATAGTTGAAAAAATGTCAAAAAATCACTAACCCATTATAATGCATTGTGTAAATAAAGTTAAAGACTACCTCAATTTTCACGTCAACAATTTGAAATTATTAAAAAAATAAATAAGGTCCAAATTATACTCATAAATGAACAACATAGTGAGCGTAACAACTATGAACAATATTGACCATTAATTAATGCAACAAGTCACTTGTAAACTTAAGATGACCAAATGTAATCAAATTGAACAATAGTCACAATATATGGGGGTGGAAAAAAAACAAAATTTCTTCTTGTGCATGATATATGAATTGTAAAATAGCAAGCCCATCTTTCAACCACTAAACATGAGAATCATGATGGATGCAAAAAGACGACAAATAAAACCCTACTAACCATACCCCAAACAAACCTAATGAAATCAATGATGATTTTACAATATCTATAAAGTTTGGAACAAATTGTGACAATTTGCCAATAAACAAAGTCTATGCCACTAATATTAATGACACTTGGTTGTATGAACAACCCCAAACTACACATTTTTAGCTCGCCATGTTAATTTTGCAAAAGTTTTCATGATGGCACATACCTCACCTAACAATCCAAGGAATGTGATAGGGAACACAATGATCTTGGAATATATTATCCCTTTACAAGTCCTAGGTATCACTCCCTCAACCCTAATTTTTATCAACAAAATAAGTTTTAGCAAGAAGGGACCAATAATTCTAGAGCAACCAGTGGGAAATAAAGGGGTTAAAAGGAAATACTATTCGATGCACAAAACTATGGTCAAAGTTACAAAAAGAGGAAGAAAGAATTGATCATGTCAATGGAGTCCATACATGTTCAAACTTTAAGGTGGAAGAGATTTAGTTGGAATACCTAAAGAAACGCAAAAAAACCTTTAGCCAAAATTAGTTGGACATGGTGCGGGCACTTACCAATATGACACAAGTGAAGAACAAGGCCTTTGTGTAATGGGCAAACAACAATTTACTAACCATGTCAACATTCCAATGTAAGTTATAACTGAAGATCACAAGGACCAGGCTATGAATGAAAAAACTTGAAGGGATGAACATTGTGCAAAGATTTTTTGAAAGATGATATGATATAAAATTTAACATCTCACCTAGATTCATGTGTAGATTCTCAAGAAATATTTGAAAGATCGATGTATATAATTTATGAGACTTACATGTTTTCATGTGTTGATTTTTGATTTTCCAACCATTAGTATACAAATTTTGAGATGAAAAAATTGGACATCATTGTACCAAAACTGAAAGGATAATCAATTTGTGCAAATTTTTTTGAAGTATGATACAAAGTTAAAATTTAGGATCTCACATGGTTAGTTATAATTTTTTTGTCAATAGTTTATCAATTATTTTTACAAGTTTTTTCTAGAAACTTCTTCCCTACCAACTTGTTAATGAATTTGATCTTCTACATTTTTGATAACTATTGATTGATTATCACTAGAGTTTTTTGCCTCAATTATCCAAAAGAGACACTCTACATTTGCCTCATCTTGAATCCTTATCAAGTTATGTAACAAACAAAAACATGTAAAAACATCAAGTAAGAATACAACACTCAATTTTTGATTTGTGAAGAAGCTCCTTGAAAGTTTTCTTTAGAATGTCAAAACATTATTTATGACAAGTGGCCCTTCTTGTGTTTTTTGTTGTAAAGCAGTTTGAAAATAGTGTGGTGACCATCTTTTTTATAAGGGGTCATGATCTATCTAATAAACAAATAGCCTTTGTCTCCCAACAAGCAGGGTGGAGTTCCATCTCCGCATCCCTTACCTACATTAAACAATACATGGTATTGAACATGTTGATATATAATCCAAACCATTTTAAAATTCATGAATCATTCACATTCCATGGCAAACTAATGGAAATGTACATGAATATATTGTTAGAGTCCACCACAACTTAGGCAACCATGGAATAGCCCCTAGACTTATGATAGTAGTAATCTTCAAGGTACAAGATAGAAGGTTTAAAAATCAGTAGATGGGTGCCATCAATAGCACCTTACATGTTAAGCAAATCACACAACATTTTAAATCTTCCATCATTTTCTGCATTTAAAGTCCCTTTGGCCAAAAGATTAGTTTTTTAAAAGTAAGATTTGTTGCAACAACAAATTCATGGAGAATCAAAGATATAATGGATTTCCCAATTGCAAACAACTTGCTATGTATTAAAAAATGCCAGCCATGAACAAGCTTGTAGATCATATAATAAACACAAATTTCAATAAGGATGGATTTGTGGTATTTAATCGGTCATAATTTGTCAACAATTTTGAAAAGGGTGGATTTTGACATTTAAAAATTTTCCACCCATCGGTCATCCTTGTATTTTGTGAGCAAAAACTTTGAAAACCACATTGTACTTTGTGGCTTCACCCAATGCCCTAATTCCTGAGAAATTTTTTGATAAAAAATATTATATTGTTCCCATGAAGTGTAATTATAGAAAACAGAAACTTGGCAATTCCCACGGTTATGGATGCATTTGTGATTTGGATAAGGGAATTGTAAATATGATCCACAAGCTAGAACATCATAAAACCCAAAATGAACATCATTTTTTCTTGAATTTCATCCATGAACTACATAAATGAAATGTGAAATAAATAAAGAAGGTATGAATAAACTTATTTAGATTCGTCCAAGAAGATAATGTTGATGTTGATGTAGCTCAAAACAACACAACATTAGTAACATGTGTAAGAAGATGAACACGTACATTATGTTATTGTGTCGTTTACTGAAGCCTTGTTAATCAAACTCATATTTCCCACAACTATTGCAATTCCAAAAAAACATCCACAATGCAAAAACTTTAAGTGAACAAGAAAAGGAAATGAAAAAAAAAACCAAAAGGTGTGTGCACATACTAGCAATTCAAAAGGCACAATTGGAGATCTATGAAGTTCTGCAAGCTTACATGGTAAAAAACTATGAATGTTTGAAAAGCTCTGCATGGCAAGAAACTGTGAAAGCTTGAGAAGTATGAGGGTAAGAAATTATGAAGTTCTATGAGCTCTAAAGGCAAGAAACTATGAAAGCTTTGGAAGCTTTAAGGGTAAATAATTATGAAACTCTAATAGCTTTGAAGGCAAGAAATTGTGAAAGTTCTAAAAGCTCTAAGGGCAAGAAACTATAAGGCTTCATGAGCTCTTAGGGCAAGAAACAATGAAATAATGGAAAGAGAGGATAGTGAAAGGAGAGTGAAGAAGGAGGAAAAGTTGGGAATGCCAAAAAGGAACGACTACAAAAGGGAACATCCAAAAAATCTTTTATACCATCATGTTATCATGACCTTATGTGTGAATCATTAAACCTAGATATAGGAATCTTTTTAAATAATATCTTAACATTGCACCATGATGTGTGAATGTGCTTTTGTGGTAGCTAACACTAATTTTTAGTTGGCACTGATTTTAATGTTTTTTGTCTTCCACTAATGACTACATAGGTGTTAAGGGCCTTACCACTAGAGGCTCTAATGGCAAGTGTGATTGAACGTGATTTGATCCCCAAATTGTTGAAATAGTAGTTAGGAATATTTTTGGCAATTTGATGACATTTATTTTGACCATAACCTCCATTACAAATCATTTTTTCCTCAATGTGACCTTGCTAAAGTATTTTATTATTCAAGATTTTTCCAAGGTCTAAAGAAGGTTCAATTTGGACAACAATCGATCTTACAAAGTTTGTTCTAAAGTTGGAAGACACCATCAAACTCCTAACTCTTAAAAATAGGAATTCATTTGGGAGTTTTAAGGACACCTGGCATTCCCACACATTTCCCTTTCACAAGGGGAGCGTGTTTGGATGTTTCCTTTGCATTAATTTATTTTTGGTTCATTTTCTTTTTGTTTTGTCTTAACTTTGGTCACAAGCCCAAGGTTAAGGTCATGATGAATGTTGTGTGTGTAAGTGTTAATAGTTGTATATACGACATGTAAATCCCATGATTTACATTTATACTTTCAAATTTTTTACACTTACACTTGTATTGAAAGAAATTGTGATGTAATTGAAGAATTAATGTCATTAGATGGCATTCCACAAAGCTAGATGAAATCTATCCTTCCATTCGCCAACATGGAATCCATGTTATCATATTTTGCCTTATTAACCATTGATAGTCAATAATATTAATTTTGTAATTAAAATTTACTAAAACGAATGCCACACAAATGTGCCACCTAAATGTTGTTTGTAATTACATGCACTACTACAAAATGTGGGTGCAGTTCATTAATCCCCATTCACTAGACCAATGAATTCACTACTTTTTCATTGGTCCCAAATCACTACAACCAGTGAATTCATTCAAAATCTAGTGAAATCACTTGATGTACAGGGACACCTTTTGTTATAATGATGTAATCACTTTTAACTTGTTATAGACCATTTTGTTTTGTAAAAAATTGAAAAAAAATCATAGTTGTTAGTGTCATGCCTAAAATATGTGGTTTTTTTCCTAGTGAATGGGATCATATTTGAATTATCTTGCCAAAGAAGTTGGACAAAGGGAATGACATCCATTACCTTTAGTTAATTCCACACAAATTTAAGGTAGAACGTTGTGTCATAATTATGTCCATCCCATTACATGTTTGCATTTTTTCATGTTAATTTACATATTTCATTCCTTATTCAAGTTCATTTTTTGCATATTTTTGAGTTCATGTTTATGTTTATTTTGTTGAAATTTGTTATGACCTTTTGTGTTTATATGGGATGATTTTTGGATGTGGTAATTTCTGTACCAATGACAAAATTACCATATTCCAATTTGTCATGTTTTCAAAAAGTTATGGTTATTCAAAACAATGAGCTTCCCAACTCCAAAAAATAACTCCCAAGAAGTTGGTAATGTACTATTCATTAAAACCTATAGAATTTACTACCTATGTAGTATGCTTTGTGCAAGGATTTAATCCATGTTGAATTTGTGATAAAACAAAACAAAATCTTTTGAAGTTTGCAAATAAGTAGATGAGTTAATTAAGGGTTTTCTACATGTGAAATTGTATATGTGTATGTTTCAATGCTCTTATTTCATGACGTTAGTTTTGAGAAATTTAGGCCATTATTTTGGGTTAAAAATTTCATGTTTTAATTCAAATATTACAAAAAATCATCATTAGTACAAAAATGGGGTGTAGTTCACTAGAATTTACATCACTATGGGTGCTTTAAAAATGAAATAAAATCACCCCATTTTATCATGTTACCTTGGTTAAAATTATGTCATTATGGGGTCATTATGTGGTTATCATGTTTCATTACTAATTTAGAAATAATTCACTATTATATATATATTGATGTTATTATTAAATAGGTTGTACAAAGTTAAGGAATGGTAGGTGAGTATAGATATATGTATGTAAATAGATTTACAAGTAGTTATGTTAAAAGTAAGTAGTTTGGTATGCCCTCGGCATGCATATATTGTTGTCCCTAGGTAAGCCTTATGTGGCTTATATATGTTGCCCCTTGTTACACCCTAAATAGCTTACATAGCCCCTAGCTTGGTAGCCTTAGTTGGTAGCTACATACACTTTAGGTAGCCTTAGGTAGCATACATAGTCCTATAGTAGCTTCCAATAATCCTTAAGTAGGCCTACATTGTCCCTAAATAGGCTTTAAATAACTTATGTAAAACTTATTTAAATTTATATTCTTCTTAGGTAGCTTTTAAATAAGTCTTTATGTAGTGTAGGTAGGTCATAGGTAGTTTGGATTACCCTAGGTAACCTACATAACACCAATGTAACTTACAATAGCCCCTAGGTAAGCTACATAACCTTTAGATGGTTTAACATAACCACCCCAATGTAGTTTACATAGTTCAAAGGTAACTTACATAGCCCTTAAAATACACTATAATAACCCTTAGGTAGCCTACATAGCCCCTAGGGTAGCATGTGGGTAGGTCTATATAGCCCTTAAGGTAGCCTACATAACACCTAAGGTAGCTTACATGACCTTTGTGGTAGTTTGGAAGTAAGCTTATGTTGTCCCTATGTAACCTTTTGTAAACCTAAAAGTAGCCCCTAAATAGGCCTATGTTGACATTAGGTAGGCCCCTAAATAAACCTATGTGGGCCCTAAGTATGCTTAAGTAGGCCCGAGGTTAACCTAATTTACTTAGGCTTATCTAAGCTTGGATAGGTTAGCTAGGGTAGGTTGAGTATGTTATTTAGGTGGGATAGAAAAAATGTTTGTTGAAATATGGTGACAAATTATTTCACATAAAAAAAGTTAATGTAATGGTATGGAATTTGTCCCTTGAAGTAAAAATGAGGTGAATAAATTTTAACTCCTAAAACCTAGTCTATGCTAAGTAGGCTAGGTGTGTAAACTAGGTGTGTAAGGCCCATCTTTTTAGTTTAAACCCTAAAATTTTGTCTAAGAATTAGAAGGTTAAGATAGAGTGAAATAGCCATTATTGAGTTCAACTAATTATTGATGAATTCATTATGTCCATAACAATATTTGACCCTTATTCATTAAGGGGTTAACCACTTTCACCATGGTAAATTTGTTCAAGTTCATTCAAAATTTAGTGGAACACAATGTGAACTTGGCCACATATTGTGATAGTGCATTCATGTCATTCAATGCAATTATGAGTTTATCATACATTTTAAATATCTAAAAATAATTGTGAAGTGGGGTAAATTGTGCAATTCATAATTATTTTTTTGAAATAAACCTTTTCATGTTAATGTTTTTAGTCATAACATTTCAAATATTTAATTCATGATTTTCCTATTAAGATGAATTCCTTCCATTCCAATGTTACATCTTTTTCCATCTAACAAAGTTTTAAATTTTCATTTCCTAGTTTTTATACGTGGGACAAGAAATTTTATAATTTATAAAATTAAAAATTAGATTTTAATGTTATATTAATGGTTTACCTCCACTAGATACAACTTCATGTTACCAACTTAAAACATTTCCACCACACATTATAAAAACGTGTTTTGGATGTAAAACAATCAAAATTTATTGGTTTGGTTTTTTAAAAATGGTTTTGGGACCACATTTGCATAAGATGCAGTGGCTAGTAAAAACCATTGCATAGTTTGAACCATGTTGTGGATTGGCTAGATTGTTTGATTGGTCCTCTAGCACATCTCCCATTGTTGTTGATTAACTAGATTACTTGATTGGTGCATTTGATTTGCTATTATTTGTCTCTTGTTTTTCAAAGTCCCACTATCAAGTTTATCATGGGGCTTGGGATATGTAAATAAGTAATAGTGAATGTGAAAAATATTGATGCAAGCCTAAATACCCAACATGGGTGAAGATCATGGTTATTTTTCTAACAATCTATAGTCAAAAGGCAATGTATAAAAAGAATGTGCGAAATGACATGAAATAAAATAAAATAAAATAGCTTCAAACACTCCCACACACTTACCATGTGTGCCAAAAGGAAAACTACATTTCTTCCTCCATTGTCATAATTTGTTTATATGCAAGCTCCATCTTAACAACACCTCTAAAGTTTTAAGGTTTTTCCTTTACAACATTTGAAGGTTTAAGTGCATTGCCAATCTATGACCATTGATTAAGGTAGATCACCAAATTGCACCCATCCAACAAATTAGGTCGTTTAATGAACTTCCCTTGCACATAACTAGAGTCGACATGTGGGTTTGCTTTCAAATCCCTTATGCCTTGTGTTTTGAAAGCTTGAAGATGGTGGCAATAGATGGTCATTACACCTTGAATACTTGAGGAAGTTAGAATTTTGAATATTTGTGGTTTTTGAACATGTGGATTTTTATATCATTGCAAGTTTAGTGGTGGAACTTTTTCATTGCAACATTCATGCAAATCAATTGTGAGGGAAGTGATGGGAATTTGTTGCTACTATTTACAACACTAAATAGATTCAAAAGTTTGGAAATTGATGTGTATTAGAGGATTCTTGCAAAATCCAACCCATATGTTGATCTTTTTATCCTTTCTTTATTCTTTTTACACTTAGAACTTTATTTTCTTAAGGTTATAGGAATGGATTGTGTTTGATTTATCCATTTTTTATTTGACTGTGTTTGTTTCAATTGGATTATCTTCAATTCATGAAACTTTTGAGGTTGCTTGTAATGGTGCCATTGAAAGTCGCAAAAAACTTTCACTTCAAACATAATTGTTTTATGGTCAAGGCATAAGTTCATTTGCATCTCCTCTTCTTCAACCATTGGTTGCTTTTTAACCTTGCAACTTTAGCACACAAAATTATTTGTCCAAGAAATTTAAAAGGTTTTAGGACAAGGCTCAAGTTTTTAAAGATTATTGGGTAACCAAGTTTCATTGGGCAAAATCTATTATAAAGGACAATTGATTGGTCTCTCAAGTAAAATGCATGGTCCATACAACTATTAAAAGAAAGTAGAAACTCTACATACTTTGGAAACTAGTTGTGTTTGCCCCATACATGTTTGGTAAAACCTAAAATCATACATGCACATGTCTACTATCTCAGGGCAATAATAAATTTTTATAACATAAAAGGTTACAAAAATATAATGAAATTAGTCAATTGAAATTTGATTTTTAATGATTTTTGTTATTAAATCTTCATCAAAACCTTATCGATGTTTTAAAATAAGATCAAATTAATTTAAAACATTTATATTTCAGAAATTAATTTTATATTCAATTTTGGATTTATTTAAAAATTGACTTGTTTTATTTTAATCTATTATTGTATAATCTTTCAAATCATTTTTTTAAGAATCTCATTTTATTAAGATTTGAAGGAATTGAAGTAAATTATTTGTAAGTTTATCAAACAAATTTCATTTTAAAAATTAGTCATATGAATTTCTTTTACATTTCATCGTGATATGAAACCTTGTGATACAAAAAAAAAAAGTAACAACCCAAAAAAATAAAATGATATAAAGGCATGATCAAATCAATTACTCAACACTCATATTTTGAAAAAAAACCCAACAAGTAGATGGGTAGACTTTAAAACAACGCATCAATTGGATTGATGCACCCGAAATTTATATCTATTTATCCATTAGCTTGGGGCAATAAAAACATGACATGCAAAAAAAAAATGTTGTTTTTACCAATGTTGCTATTGGGGATTGGTATTTTAATAGGGATTCTATGCATGCCAAAAAAAGAGAATTTATGTTGGTAAGCACTATGAAATAATCTTGAGTTTGATGCAATTTCATTTTCATCTTAGATTTTTTTAATAAATGGTCTAGTCCGTCATCTTTTCCACCTTTAAAACAAAAATTGCCTAATGTCTAAATTTGAAACAATCATGGAATTATTTTTCATTTTGAAAATAAAAAAACGACCTTTAAAAACATTGGACAGATGATATTGGTTGGGGCATGGTTGAGGTAATGCATGATATTATCCTTAGTTCCATTATAATTGTTATGTAAGGGGCTAATTTTTTCTTGGTGAATGTAAATCAAGTCACTATAGTGGACAATTAACAATGTTTGTGTCTAGGTCATGAAAGATTGACGTTAAATTCCAATCTTATTAACCTTAAAACATGTGGAAGTGGATGTTACCATAGGTGATATTATTGTAATCCTCTTTAAATGCATTGTTAAATATGGAGGAGTGTTGGATGAAAAGTTTGGTTCAAGGTGAATGTGCTTTAGTTGTGACAAAGATTATATGTTTAAAGGACATTGCATTAGGGTAACATCACAACTCAAATATAAAGTAATTCTTTTTTTTTATAGTCTACATTACATGGCACATTGAACCAATTTGGTGATTGTAGTTTTGTCCAAATTGCCCTTGGTATCCCACATTGAATCAATGTTGCAATCCCTTTGTTTTTTCTTTAGTCATAAACTTAATTTTTTTTGGAAGTTGCAAAGCTTGTTGAAATTTTCGAATAAAGGGCTTTAAGTTGAAAAACGTGAAAACCCAATGGATTTACATGTTGAGTTCATTTAAGCATGTCATGGCTGAATATAAGGCTTTGATTGTAAATATGCATTATAATTATGACAAGACCAAATTCCCTTGTGAAAACTTGGAATTAATTAATCTTGGTTTTGCCATGTCTCATGCCCATGTTGGAGGTGGTTCATAGCCTCATCAAATATGCTCAATGTTGAGTTATTATTATTATTGACTTTGTGAATGTAGTAAATCTTGATAAAGTTGATTTATCTTGCCTTTATATTGATTCAATATTCAATTTTGATGATCATGTGTTTGGAAAACTTCACAAAATTGCTTCAACATTCTCATAATGTTTTGTTTATCTCTTGGTGTTCAAATGTTATTAAACATTTTTTTAAAAATGGTTTTAAAATTGCAATATATACTTATGTTGTTCACATTTTTAGCTTGGTAGATGGGTCTTGGATCAAGGTTGATGAAGATGCATTCAAAAGGCTTGTTATTGAAGTGAAGAATTCATGTGTTGAAGTAGCCCAAACCCTACTTAAAAAATTGTTGAGGCAATTTTTTGAGCATGAAATTATGATGTCCTTGGCTTTGTGTACCCTTAGCATTATTTGAACATTGATGTGGTAGAATATTCATTCCTTTTACATTTGATCATCAAGTTAGCCATTTATATTGCTCAAAATATTATGAAAGGGATTATGGTCCCACCTCATATGGATTCACATATGCTTGATATATAATCCTCGTTTTTAGGTTCATTATGTCCCACAATGCAACTTGGGGATAATGGTTAAACATTGTAATTTGAATCTTATGTCAATATGATGGAAGAAAATATATTTTTTTACCATCCTTAATGAAAAGCTCATTGAGTACATTAAATTGATGAAAATTGTGATGGTTCAAGTGCTAAGGTTTGTTAAGGATGGGAGAACATTTAACAATCTCTCAATGTTCATGAAGAATAAATTGTGAAAAATTAGTTAACTATTCACTTTGATTTGTGTGTTGAAATGTTTAATCAAAGAAATTTCATTTTTTCAATTTCCCTTATTTTGATGCAATTGCGTTATGGAAGGAAATGATGGTGGTGTATAAAGTAGGTGTGTAATTGTGATTTGGGGTTTTGTTCATATGTTGTTAAAAAAAATTATGTGAATTTTTTTCATATGGTTCATGTGTTGGATCAAAACTTGGATGTTTGAAAATTGAATGAGGTTTATGATTGATGGATGCAAGGTTCCTTTGTTGCAATTGGCAAGACCTTTTGTGGTCAAGGTTCAATTCCCCCAAGGGAGAATGGTAATTGGTTTGTGTGATTAAGCAATGGTTATTTTTTGTGGGGAATTGATTTTAGAATGTAAAATTGCTTCATTGCCATAGTTAGGAAATTTAAAGTTGAACTATTGCTAATCATTTTAAATGTTAATTAGACATTCGTCAAATGTAGGATATTTGTGAAAACAAAATGGCTATATAAGTTTCATTAAAAAAAACCAATTGCCCACATGCAATAAATATGAAGAATGTAGTTTAACATTTTTTCATTTAAAACAACTTATAGCAAAATATGTTCCATTGTTGAATTAAGGGTAACCATTTTGGCACTCTCCACATTTTGAAAAAAAAAACCCTAATGGGGATGTTCTTACATTGTGAATCCGCATTCTTTTATGTGAAACAAGCAAGTAGAATATTGTATGGTAGTTTGTTAAAATGCTTACGAATTAGCCACAACCCATATTATATGGTATGTAACCCAACATGTATTAAAGGCTAAATTGATTAATAGTTGTTAAGAAATTGTGCACATGAAGCTTATATGTTATGTAAGCAAAGACCATTTTGTCAAATATTGACAATTTCAAACCTCTTTAGCTTGATGATTTGATAAATGATTCTTTAATGAAAGATACTTCAGCCATTGATCACATCAAAAAGTTTTTGGGCATTAGAATTATTTATAAAATTAATCACTTTCTTGAGCTATTTTTAAAGTCATTTGGATTGGGTTCAACATTCCAAACTAATCATATGAAAGGCTTGGAGACAATGGGTTGTTTTGCATTATGAAAAACATCAAGGACAATGATTTGAAAGTCCTCACAACTTAGTTATGTGGAGATAGAATCACAAACACAAAAGAAATAAAAGAGTGTGGAAATAAATTTGGACAAAAAAAACACACGCATTAGAAACAACAAAAACAAGGTGTGTTATACACAATGGCCTTGCCATTAATTTAATATCAACAATTGATATTGTATGATAAATTGGTCATAGCTAGGGGGAAAATAAAATAAAAATCTATTTTAATGTGCATCACCATGTTGTTGTAAAAAAATTTGTCATGTTTTTAATTTTTTTTTAATAATATCACATTAGTTATGAAGAACCCAAAAGGGATTTCAGATTAAATGATGAACATGATGACATGTTCGAGGAACTTATCTAAACATTTAAAAAATTGTTATGAAACCAAAATTAATAAGGAAATGTCGCAATATGATTTTCAAACATTTACAAATTAAATGATTTTTCCCTCAAAAATAAAGGTGATCAAATACTCGTTTTTCATATTTATTTTTCACATTTGTGCAAAAATTTAAATTAAAAAAAAAGACTTATCATACATGTGTTTTTGAATGTTTTCAATCACATTGTCACATTTTGAAAAAATCACATGAATTTTTGTGTATGATGGGTGCCATAATCATTTTTGGAGAAAATAGTTTCATATTTTGTTTTGTGAATTATGGATTGGTGACAAAGTCACTTGGGGCTAGGTGCACATTTGAGAAGGTGGTAGAGAAAACAAAATGTCAAAAGATGAATGTGAATATTTTTACAACCAAATTAAGATGAATCATCTCACTTAGTTTCTAGGGTTAAAGTCCCTTGAAGCTATCATACTCTATTATGATTCTCAACATAGTATTCATGCTTTACAAGGTAGGGCCAACAAAAGGCATGAATCGTGATTTGGAGGTCCCTTGCCTTTGGTTGCACATGGAGACATAGACATAAACACAAAAGAATGTGGACACAAATTTGGAAAAGACACACACACATCACATAAAAAAATAAAATTCACACACAACATTGAACTTTCGGCTTTTGAGGAAAGAAACTCATAATAGAAAACTTTCCATCCTAAATTGTAGACTTAATTTGCTATTCACCAACCATTTGAAAACACAAACAATGGTTTAGAGATTGGAACCCCTCTCCATCCTCTTGTGCAAAAATCAACCAATTGCCAAAATGAAAAGTTCAACAAAGTGTTTCCTCCATATTATGCAATTTGAACATCAATATGTAAGCTTTTGAAAAAATAGGGAGGAAAGAAACTTCATAACACAAATCTCTTAATCCTAACATCAATTTTTATCTCTTAGATCTTAGTGCTTTCTTGCAAAAATTTTATGAAAATACTTTCAACAAGAAAATCAATTGAACTTTTAGGAGACACTTCTTAAACATTCAATCAAGATTGCTTGAAATACATCCGCTACCAAATTGACAAAAAAAACAACAACTTGAAACATGGAAAAAAAAACAAGACATGGTATAAACTCTAGCAACCTTTGATTTTGGTGGATTTTGGAGATTGAATTGCAATTATTTTTGTGCTTCCAACACTCACACCTTGTTTTGGCCAAACTCAAGATGGAACCTCCTAACACACCTACTTTCCATATAACTCTATTGACTTGTTAATTAATCGAAAAAAACCTTTATGAGGCTGTGAGAGAAAAAGAAATGGCAAAGAAGTTCCCTCTTTTGTTGGGAAAAAGGTAACCATGCTTAATTGATCAAGTTTGCATACTCAATGTGTTGAGTCAAATACCTTCCAAAGATCTAAAGATGAAGGATCACAATTCTGCTCCCCAAATCAAGACACACACACAATCCCACCCATATGGTCCCACCTTGTATCATATAGTACACATCTGTGCTCTTGACATACTTTGAAGAGTTGACTACCTTAATGAAACAAACTACTTGACTGGATTTGCAAGGACAATTCAAAAAGTTTTACCCGGGAATTCTTTTCATTTCATAACCCACATGAATCACATACAATACCTACTCAGAGTTGCTAAACTCAATGCATAACAAACTCACACTCTAGATCGGCTAGATGCCTAGAAACAAAGTGCATTTTGTCAAAACCGAATTTTCTCTCCAGAATTTAAATGAGAGTACAAGACTTAGACTTAGGAAACACTAGAAGAAGAGATGAGATCTGTATGACGATAATCATAGATATGTACTTGTGTCGAGAACTATTCCACAAAACCATCAAAATCATGGAAAAAAATTGACTTAAAAGGAACCCTAAACCAGTGGGATACACACAACACCAGGGTTGTTTTGGAAACTATGTAACTAGGAAGTTGGTGCATCTCTCCATGGTTGTGTTTGCAGAATTTTAGAATGACCCAATTTCTCTATTTTGTGAGCAGGCAGCAAGATGCACATACACAAAATGAATTAAGTACAATGCACACATTTTGATGAAAGCCAAAAGTTGCATGGAATTGAGTATACTAAAATTAAAGGAGACAAAATGTTCCTGTTTCTTCCATAAAGAGTGTTTGACCCACCGTCCTGAAGAAGCAAAAGAATACTGCTGCTGCAGCAGCAGCAGCAGCAGCAGCAGCAGCAGCAGTTGCATGAAAGAAAAACTATGTTTTGTTTTTGATCTTCTGGGCATGATGTATGCTGTAATCCTTAACTGTAGAATGCACTTTATTGCTAGTGGAAAGAAGTGGGTTCCGATTGAAACTTGGAGCAACAAGAAGGCCGAGAAAAACAGAGATGAGTTGTGCCCAAAACCCATTACCGATCACCACAAACACCCAAGGCTGGCAAAGGCTGGGAATGGAAGAAAACCGAGATGGGTGTTGCCCAAACCCAACACCAAATCACAGCAAACACCCAAGGCTGGGACTCAAAAAGAAAACAGAGATGGGTGGTGCCCAAAACCCATCACCAAATCACAACAAATACCCCAAGGCTGGGGACTCAAAGAAAACAGAGATGGGTGGTGCTGGAATGCACCTGGCAATCACAACACCCACTGCTTTGTTTGGAACAAAGGAGAGGGTGGTGGTTCCAATTGAAGAAGAGACGAAGGAAAGGAGGTTTGCATCAAACTTCCTTTCCAGCCCAAAAAAACAAAAGAAGAGGAAGAAGGAAAAAAAAAACGGGAGGAAATTGAAGAAAACACAAAGAGACAGAGGGAAAGAGAGATTTGTATGGATGAATGGATGGATGGATGAAAAAGAAAGGTAAGTGATTTTTTTAATGCATCCATTCATTGGATGGATGCTTTTTCATTTTCATTCATTCATTCATGAGATGGATATATTTTTCATATTCACATTCATAGGATGGATGGTTTTTCATTTTCATTCATTCATGGGATGGATGGTTTTGTCATTTTCACTGATTTGATAGGATGGATGGCTTTTTCCATTTTCATTCATCCATTCATTGGATGGATGGGTTTTATTTTTTCATTCATTCATAGGATGGATGGGTTTTTCATTTTTCATTCATTCATGGGATGGATGGTTTTTTCATTTTTCATTCGTTCATGGGATGGATGTTTTTTTCATTTTTCATTCGTTCATGGGATGGATGTTTTTTCATTTTCCATTCAAGCATTCACTGATTGATTGGATTGATGGTTTTTATCAAATTCATTCCTAATTGGATGGATGATTCTGTCATTTTTCACTGAATTGATATGGATGGATGGATGGATGGGTTTGGGGGATCTCATTCACCCATTAGTTGGATGGATGGATTGTCATTTATTCATTCATCCATTCATCCTCCAGCGTCAGTCAGAAAAAGCGCCAGCCAGCGAGCCCAGAGACCCTAGCTTCTCCTGTGCGCTCGCTCGCCTGCTCGCTGGCTGGCTGGCTGGCTGGCCCGCTCGCTCGCTCGCTCGCGTGTTTGCTACCTATGCACTTGCACTAGTGCTGCTCTCTCATTGTTGTATTCATTCACAAAGCAAACCCATTTGTGCATCCCTGAAAATCGCCTCGCATTTCCTCCACTTGCTCTCAGCGGTGGGATTCCTGTGTTGCTCTTCCACTTTGTCTTGTGCCACACACGTTTGCGTTGTCCGTTTGGTGTGTTTTATATGCGTGTGTGGTGATTGGGGTGCTGTTTTTTTTGTCTCTGGGTTTGGGTTTGCGGCAGGTATATATCTATACGATTTGCTGCTTTTTTTTTGCTATTGTTGTTATTGTTGTTGTTATGGTTTTGGTTGTAGTGGGTACCTAGTGGGTTGTTGTGTTTTTTTTTCCTTGTGGATAGTTTGTGAAGAATCCTTCTGGAAGAGGGATTTTCTGTAATAGGGAACTTGGGTCCTTCCTTGTGTGTGTTTGTGTGTGTGTTGTTGTTGTGGACTGAGTAGTAGTAGGAAAGTGGGAAATCTATCTGTTGTGCAATTTTGAGCTTGAGGGTCAAAAGCAGCCAGCGGCTGTTGTTGTGATCATCATCATCATCGCCGGGGTTTGGGCACCACCTCCGTGGAGTCAGTGTTTCTGGGACGATCGGTCCTGTAAATCGCTCATGGCTTTGGGTTTTTTTGTTGATTCCCTATTTCTGGGTTTGCCATGATCGCAGAATTGCTGCTGCTGCTTCTGGGGTGCTACCTATGTGTTGAATGTTAGAAAGTTTGTGCGGTTTTGGATTCGGGATTGGCACTTCTCTAGTTTATTCTTTTCCACAGCAGGCAGGCAGGCAGGCAGGATGGCGTCTTCAGACCCAATTTGGAGCTTTCCAGTGGTTCAGGAACAGCACATCTTCTAAACCCTAGGTGAATTTTGCATGCCATTCAGGCATGGATCATATGTCTTTGGTGGCAGAATTCTTTTCAACATTTCTTTAGCTCTGCAAACCCTTTTCTAGGTTCTTCTATGCATCCATTATTGCTTTGAGGTATGTGTGACAGAATCTTTGTGGCCTGCCAACAAGAAGTTCACTTCATCATGAAGAGCTTCACTTCATATTCCATCAGAGCATAATGTATCATGATTCAGAGCAGCACGCGTTGCTCCCTTGTGTATTCAAAAGCTTCCTTCTTCGCTAGAGCTTTTTTTCACTCTGGCATAATGGGGGAGAGGAGAGAGGTTTTACCCTTTTGATGACAGACCATGTGTTTTTTGTCTTGATCGCAGACCAACCACTAAGGGTTTTGAATGCTTGCTGGTGTGCAACGTGGATGAGGATTCTCTACTTATTGGGAGATGTATCGTGCTTGAGGTGTAACAAAAGATTGAGCTTGACAACAACAACAACGCTGCAGCAAGCATTTGATGATTCTGTGAGTGACAATCTGAGGAGGAGCAAGGCAGCACTAGTACTAAATAGACATCATCAAAAGGGATTAAGTTTGGGTGTGGAGGAAAGTAGGAATGCAATCAAGAGGGTCTAGGCACAGGGGCAAGGCTCGCAGGAAGAGGAGGTTGACAGAGTGGGCAGGGACGTAGTAGTGATCATAAAAGGTTGAGAGTTGTAGTGGGGTGTGGGGGGAGCTGAGCAAGTTTTCAGGTTTTTACAAATGCAAACACAGACTCAGGTGCCCGGGCAAGCTCCTGGGCCCCTGCAAAATGAGAACACCCACAACTCTGGAATGCAAGGATTATGGCGACAATGGCAGACTGAATCTGATAATACCAATCTCCGCCGTGATGTCGCTGATAACATGTGAGCATTTCCCTTCCTCTTGTTCTATCTATGCTAGAATGTGTTTGGGATGCATGTCTAATGTATTCTATCAAGTTGTGTAATTTGCAGTTGGAGATCCAGATCTTTGCAGCATATACTCCAGCACAGAATGGGTTGGATTTTCACCAGTAATATGGGAAAAACTGTATGATTTTCTCTGAAGAACTTGTAGCTTGGAACATTAGGACTGCCCTGCCAACCCTTTTGAGCATTGATACCAAGATATGCTTGGTGGCTGATGCACATGGGAAAAACCCTTCACTAGAGTTTGATCCATTGGGGTGTAAGGTCACATCAGGTTGCTACAGTGCTTCAGCATGATTGCTTAAGATTATGATGGCAGCTGCCACCATTGCTGTATCAAATGCCAACTTTTAGTGGTTCATGTTGTGTATGGAGCTTCTGATGCTGGAGAGTTTGAGATGGATATTGAGGCCTTTCTGTAATCTGGAATTTTTAGAAATCGGCTCTTTAAGCACCGGAAGCAACTTGGCAATCCTGAGTGGCAGCAAAGGCTTCCAGATTTTGTGAAGCGATTGGAGGAGGCACTGTACAATAATGCAGCCAGCAAGGTATGACCTCTTTTTCTTCTATTGAAGTAGTAGTGTCCAGTACTGTAAAACAATCATCATTCCTGTGATCTTGTGTGGGGTAGGTATGTGGGGATGGTGCCCTGACTTGGGGCAGTTTACCAAGCCAATATATGTAAGTTGTCCCATTGTTGGTTTCGTAGGAGGAGTACGAGGACTACTCAACTCTTGAGCAGCGGTTGAAACAAGTGGCCAAGTGGATGGTGCATAAGCCCCAGCAAACAACTCAGGTGGTATCTTCCTCAGCAGCAGGCAATAATATGATTCCAACCCCAGGGACAGCATCCAACATGATCCCAACGCCTGGTACTACTGGGAGCAACATGTTGTCAACATCTGGGAACAGTGGCAACATGCCACCCACCCCAGCAAGCACGCGGAATTTAATGCTTCCAGGGGTTGGTGGAAGCTTGAGCAGCATGATTCCCATGTCTGGGAATGGAAGTAGCTTCATGAATCCTATGCCTCATGGAGGTGGAACAATGATGCTGACACCAGGGACCATAAGCAACATGATACCAACGCCTGGACATGCTAGTAACAATGTGTTTGGCATACCTGGAAGCAACAACATGATGCCTACCTCAGGTACTGCTGGAATAAATTCTTTGGTCTCTCAGCAAGCAGGTGGCATTCGATTGTCACAAAATGGCCATGTATCATCCAGCATTGGCATGACAGTTGGTAACCAAATGATTCCCACACCAGGTTTGACCTCATCGCAGGCAATGAACCTTTCACCTGCATTGTCAGCTGGCCTTAGTGAGATGGGTGGAGTAACTGCTGCACAGCTGCAGCAATTTAGAGGTGGGCTTAATGACCACTTTCGTGGGTTGAATGGGCTCACCAGTAGTGTACAGCACAAGTCTGCTCCAATGGGCATGGTCAATGGGGGGATCAGTAATGAGTTGATGCTACCCAATGGACAGCACCTGATGAATGGCAGTTCAGGCTTGCATAATGCCTCAGGTTATCCCAATGTGTCACAGTTCTCAAATGCACAGCACCAGCATCAGCAGCGTCTAACTCAGCAGCAGCAGCAGCAGCAGCAACAGCAACCCCCACCCCTGCGCATGCGTATGTTTGCTCCATTTTGATCTTCCTTTTGTTGGACATCTACACACTAATGGCGAGCCTTTGTCTTGCAGCTGGCTTCACTTATCCGTTTATCAGTCCTCACTCTAAAGCTGTTGTCATGAATTGCAGGGGATGGCTATGCAATGAATGCAGCAGACCTTGCAGGATCAGCAAGTTTGTTTTCTGCAGTTTCAGGCCATGGACTAGCTGGGAACAACTTGGGGGGTGTGGAGTCCATGATATCACCAAAAATGATCCCAGTGCAGGGATTTCCACCCACACAGACAAACCAGCTGCAGCAGATACAACACACGGGTTTTCACCAAAATGTCATGCCTGGTGTGAGGGCTCAACAAAAGCCACAGCCACAACCACAACAGCAGCAGCAGCAGCGGCAAATGCAGCAGCTTCCCAGATCTCAAGGAATTTATGAATCCCAGCAGTCTTCAGGTCTTGTGAGTCAGAGACAATCAGGGGTTAGTGTGCAAAACTCCTTCTCTTTCTGTTAAGATCAGCCCGGGCACACAGGTACTTTCTGTATGGTGCTCATGAATGGTTTGAACAAGTCTGGAATGTTTTGAATGCAGCAGCATGAACAAGCTTTTCAACAATCCATGTCGCAGCACATGCAACAGTCAACACCAGGGTTTCCACACCAGCACCATCAAAATATGCAGCATCAGCGACAACAGACTGGTCAGAACCAACAGCAACAACAGGTGAGAGTGAATACTCTATTTGGATTTCGTATTTCTGCTGGTTCATCTCTGTAAAGTGTGCTCCAGAGGCATTGGATTTCTGTTCTATCCTCGAGGTCTGATTTGAACAAGACTGACAGGGTGCACAATCTGAGAGGCAGCATCAGGCAACATCCCAGCAACAGAACGCCCACCTGTCCAAGCCTGCTTCACAACATATCCTCATCCAACAGCAGCAGCAGCGCAGGTGGCAAGTACAACACAACCAGCAGCTGCAGCAGCAGCAGCAACGGCCTCCTGGACAGCTGCCATCACAGTCTCCATCTCAAAACCAGTCACAGCAGCAAGCTAAGGGGATTTTCTTGCAGCAAACTGAGCAAACAACTGCACAAGGGTCGCTGCAACAGCAGCAACCACCAATGCAGCTCTCAGTCCAACAGCAAGACCAGCAGCTACCCCAACAACAAGAAGAGGGAGTCAATGGTTCAGCTCTTTCACCACTCGTACAAAATGTGGCACAACTTGGAAGCAGCATGAATGGGAACTTGCCAGGTGGGCACATTGGAGGTGGTGTGGATGCTCAGCGACAGCAGCAGTACTTCAAACAACAAAGGTGGCTGCTTTTTCTGCGTCATGCCAGCAAGTGCACAGCTCCTGAGGGGCAGTGTCAAGTCACACCGCACTGCAACATGGCCCGGCGGCTGTGGACGCACATTGGCTCATGTCGTGATCGAGAATGTACTTACAGTCGGTGCAATGCTTCTCGAACCCTCCTTCACCATCACCAGCAATGTCGGGATCCACGATGTCCAGTGTGTGGACCTGTGCGTCAGCAGGTCATGAACCAGCAACGCATGCAGGCTCAGCAACAGAGAGGTGGAGCTTCAGGCACCAAAGTTACCCAAGGTTGTGCACTTGCAAATGTTTCATCCCCAGGTGGATTGTCTTTGCCCCCTCCAGGAGGAGCCATGGTCATGGAAGATGCAGAAGCACAATCACCTCCTGCTAAGCGAGTGAAAATGGAGTCGTCAAAAGCTACTCCTATTTTGCATTCACCTCACACACAACACAATACTGCTGTGGCACCTGGCAAGTCAGAAGGCTCTTCTGTCACATGCTCCAAACAGCAGCACACATCACCTCTCCCACAACAAGTGGTGAAATCTGGAACACAAACTGCTGTAAAAGTGGAGAATGCTGTGAACCCCTCATGGTCTTCCCAAGGAACTCAACAAGTGAAACTCAATGGTCCACAGAAAGAACAAGGGCCTATGAAATTGGAGGGTGGTGGCCCAGTCAAGGAGGAGTTTCAATCAGCTGCCATTGTCCGAACTGGTACCGATGGTGGTGGGCCAGGTGTGGTCACTCCTCCTGTGAAGCCTGAACCTGCAAATGTAGGGAACTCGGTGCTGTCTTCCACAGTTGGCACAACATCAAAGTCTGGGAAGCCAAAGAATCTGGGCACATCCTTGACAGAGTTGTTCACTCCGCAGCAAATCAGGGAGCATATTACTGGCTTGCGTCAGTGGGTGGGTCAGGTGCAGTCTTGCATCTCAGTTCCATATCTGCTTCTCATTGCTGAAACCTACTTTCTGTATCAATCCAGCAACGTAGTTTGGGTGGATTGTGATAAGCTGGCCCCCAAAGTTTTTGACTAATGTTTGTGTTTTTTGTACAGAGCAAGGCCAAGGCCGAGAAGAACCAGGCTATGGAGCATCAAATGCATGAGGGTGCATGCCCACTATGCGCTGTTGAAAAGCTCACCTTTGAACCACCTCCAATATACTGCACAGCATGTGGCATTCGCATTAAGAGAAATGCTTCCTATTACACCACTGGCTCAGGTGACACCAGGCATTACTTTTGTGTACCGTGTTACAATGATGTACGCACAGAGAATGTTGAAATGGAGGGTCAGACGTATCCCAAGTCAAGATTGGAGAAAAAGAGAAATGATGAGGAGACGGAGGAAGCGGTAGGAATCAGTACCTGCCTTTTCTTTTTTTCTTTTTTTTCACCATTGATCATTGAGGGCCTTTTAGGTTGTGAGTGTTAGATTTGGTGAAGGGACTGTGCATCATTTGCACAAGAGATCAAATGATGGTGTGGGACTATCCAACATGCATTGAATGTGATTGTTCATGCTGGAATGCGGGTGTGAGAAAAGCCTCCTTGCAAATTCCATCACGAGCTCTTCTTCACACGTCTGACTCAATGAATTTCTTCTTTTGTTATCTAGTGGGTGCAATGTGACAAATGCAACTTGTGGCAACATCAAGTATGTGCTCTCTTCAATGGTCGTCGTAATGAAGGAGACAGCGAGTACGTTTGCCCAGAGTGCTGCATGCTGGAAATGGAGAGGGGTGAACGAAAGCCCTTGCCCCCTTCTGCAGTCCTGGGTGCTTTGGATTTGCCAAAGACTCTCCTCAGTGACCATTTGGAGCAGCGCTTGGCATCCAAGCTTAAGCAGGAACGCTTGGAGCGTGCCAAAGCCCAGGGCAAAAACTTCAATGAGGTATTGCCAACTCTTGGTTTATGTATTTGTGGCAATATCTTGTTGTTTTTGTTTGTTGCCTTCATGGGCACACTCTCTTTCGAGAATTTTATATTTCAATGATTTTACAGAGCGTCAAACTCTCAAAAAAGCTCCCCTGCTATATGTATCTTACAGGTTCCAGGAGCAGAGACTCTGGTTGTGAGAGTGATATCTTCTGTGGATAAAAAACTGGAGGTGAAGCAGCGCTTTTTGGAGCTTTTCTCAGAAGAGGATTATCCGACTGACTACCCATATAAGTCCAAGGTGAGCATGACTAGAGATAGCTCTTTCAGTTTGAACCTCATCGCATAGATAGGTACATTGGTCCTCAGAATAAATGGTAGAGACCTTGATGTAAAATTTTTAAAACCGTGTTTTCTGACTGAAGGATTCTGCCTTTTCAGGTGGTGTTGCTCTTCCAGAAAATAGAAGGTGTGGAAGTCTGCTTGTTTGGAATGTATGTTCAAGAGTTTGGAGCAGAATGCTCCCTTCCAAACCAGCGGCGGGTGTATTTGTCATACTTGGATTCAGTGAAGTACTTTAGGCCAGATGTGCGAACTGTTCGTGGAGAGGCATTGCGCACCTTTGTCTATCATGAGATTCTGGTAAAACTGTCCTGCACATGCAACTGAATACCAAAGCGAGACAAGAAAAAAATTTGCGCTTCTTGTGTTTTTGCATCCATCATGTGTTCTTTCTGCTACTTTATGAAGTGACATGGCTTGTGCTGTGGATGATAATCCTCCCTGGACATTTTGATAAATGGGCTTGTTGCAATTGTTCAGATTGGTTATCTGGATTACTGTCGCAAGCGGGGTTTTAGCAGTTGCTATATCTGGGCATGCCCACCTCTCAAAGGAGAGGATTACATTTTGTACTGCCACCCTGAAATTCAGAAAACCCCCAAGTCCGACAAGCTACGGGACTGGTATTTGACAATGCTACGAAAGGCAACTGCAGATAACATTGTGGTTGATGTTACTAATCTATATGACTTTTTCTTCACCTCAATAGGTGAATGCAAAGCAAAGGTATCATCATATCCTCTTCATTCATTGAGCTTAGCCTTCAGATCCCAGCTTTGTTTTGGCATCTGCAAATGGAATGTCTTAACAGAGTCCTAATGATTACAACTATTTGTATGTGTTTTCAATTTCTGCTAGAGTTGGGTTGTTGGAATCCCCTGATTGCATGTGACAGTTGGTTGTGACTATGGTTGCAGGTAACTGCGGCTAGATTGCCATACTTTGATGGGGACTACTGGCCTGGTGCTGCGGAGGATATGATCATGCAGCTGCAGCAGCAGGAGGAGGATGGACGTAATAATGCACTGAAAAAAGGCAAGACAAAAAAAGCTGCATCTAGCAAACGTGCTTCCAAGGCAGTTGCTCAAGCAGAGATGGCCAGTAATGCCTCTAAAGATACCCAACTGATGCATAAGGTACAGTTCATCTCATCACCACACATGCTCCCCAGAAAAGAAAGCTCATCTTTGTTTATGACATAGCTATGCTTAATACTTGCTAGTGGAGAAAGACTGTTCTTCAGATAGAGGAAACACTGACAGTGGGTGTGACGTTGTGTTGTATGTGTTTGTTCTGGACATATTGATGCAGTTGGGTGAGTCAATATTGCCAATGAAAGAAGATTTCATCATGGTTCATATGCACCATGCCTGCTCCCACTGCCGCCTCTTTATTGTGACTGGCTGCCGATGGGTCTGTGGTCAATGCAAAAACTTCCAGCTTTGTGATCGGTGTGGTTCTCTCTCCCTTGCCCACCTGGAACTGATTAAAACTTGGCAACTTATATGTGTGGTTTTTTTTCTTTATTCTTTCAAAAACACTCAACATCATACAAACATACAATGTGTAAAATTGGGCTGCCATGCTTCAAAGGAGATGGAAATTCCTTGGATTTGACCTTTTCTTAAGAAGGAAGGCCCTGGAAATTGCAGGTGTCATGATGCTGAACAGATGCTGGATGAAAAGGAAAGGCACCCTATCAGTAGCAAAGACCCACATCCTCTGCAGCCGGTACTTCACTACACTAGATCCACCCAATTGCAATTGCACCTCTAAGTTTTACTAGTTTTTTGTGTTCAGTTTAGAAGGCTTGTATTGTTGTTTCTTTTGTTACAGCAACCATCATAGAATTTGGAGCCATTTGTGACACGCAGGTTGAAGTTAATGATGTGCCACTTCAAACAAAGGACAAGGATGAGATTATGGAGAGTGAGTTCTTTGACACACGGCAAGCTTTCTTAAGCTTGTGCCAAGGGAATCACTACCAGTATGACACACTGCGGCGTGCCAAGCACTCATCAATGATGATGCTTTATCATTTACACAACCCAACTGCACCTGCATTTGTTGTCACATGCAACATGTGTAGCAGTGACATTGAGGCAGGCCAAGGGTGGCGCTGTGAAATCTGTGTGGACTTTGACCTTTGCAATAATTGCAAAGCCTTGTCAAATCACCAACATAAGCTTACTCCCCTGACTGAGCGCAATGCCCAAAACAAGGAAGCTCGGCAACAGCGTGTACTACAGGTCAGACTCTTACAAAAGGTTTTGTCTCCAGTAATCACTCTGGTTTTATAAGGATAGCTTCAGTAGATGGCTTTTGTATCAATCACAATGAGCTTTGATTCATCCATACTTACACAAAAGAAGGGCCAGCCAGCACTTAGATCTAGTGGTATTGGAAGCTATGGTGGTGATGACACTTAGATTGCTGGTTGGGTGGATTATGTGAAAACAGTTACGGAAGATGCTGGAGCTGCTAGTGCATGCATCACAGTGTGGTTCTGCTACTTGTCAGTATCCCAAGTGTCGGAGTGTGAAGGGATTATTCCGTCATGGTATAAATTGCAAAATCCGTGCTTCTGGAGGTTGTGGCAACTGCAAGCGAATGTGGTACCTTCTGCAGCTCCATGCTCGCTCTTGCAAGGAATCAGGATGCCGGGTGCCCCGTTGCAGGTACCGTCTTTTGAACCCTGAAATTTAAAATGGGGACAGGAAGAAAGGTTTGAATCTGTACCAATGTAATGCTCCTGTTGATATGAGAGCTGTGGTTATGTTTTTCAGTTCTAAAGTTTCACCATCTTATCTCACAACAAGTTTTTGGATATATGACAGGGATTTGAATGAGCACCTAAGGCGCCTGCAGCAACAGGCAGAGTCACGACGCCGAGTTGCAGTGATGGAGATGATGAGACAGCGTGCAGCTGAAGCTGCAGGCACTAATAGCTAGGCTATTGTGTGCTTTCACAGGTACCTTGTTGATTTGGTGGAGGCTGGAAGAGGGATTGTGTATTCTCTTCCACTCCAATGAGGATGGAGCTCTCAGGCAATCTGTCTCTTGGAGCTTTCCATCTCAGGGAGCTGCTTTCGCACATGGAGTGCAACTAGCTGCTGGAGGTTGTGTTTTTTTGACAGGCTTGGTTGGTTTAGATTTTGAAGAGAATGGGGGCAGGTTTGTGAAGCTGACAAATGGCAGGTTTGTGAAGCTTGTCAGCTTGGATTGGATGAAGCATGAAGGCAGGTAGGAAATGCCTCATCCTTTGTGTAATTGTAAATTGATTGAATGGAGTTTTGGGCAGATGCCCAGAGGCATAGCAGCAGAGCAAAGGCAAAAAATCATAGCCTCTCTGTTTGGATCTTGCTGGTCCCCATTGATGTAGAAAAGACCCACACTGTGGAGAGACTGGCAACCCAAACAGCTTCAAATAGACAGACTGATTCAGACAGGCTTTATATTCATTGGCCCTTTGCTGTGGGTGCCCATTTGCTGGTGGTCCTTAGTACAACCAACAGCACTGTGTGAAGCCCTTTTCCACTGAGGTGTGTGATTTTCCCAGATGTTTTTTTCGGCTTTTGTTCCACCATTACATCCTGATGTGTATATTTCTCTAGGTCAAATGAAAAGCTACAATTGGGCTTTTGCATGACAATCTACCTTGTCCTCACAAACTTGTATCTGACACACAATTTGAACAAGAGTTGTTCCCCTTACCGGGATTTTTTTTCTTCTTGCAAAGAATAGTTTTTCTCAAGATTGGCAAAACCATCTCTTTTCTTCCCCTTGCTAATGTGAGGTTAAGACAGAGACAGCAGCTCATCTCTGACCAAAGTTTTGGGCTATGAGGCTCCTTACATAAGGTGCTTGCCATGTATCTGGACACAAAACAGTGCACATTAGTGTGTCCTGCATTGGTTCTTAGTGAATTTCAGGTTTCATGGTGTTTCGTTCAGTGCTTGCTGGTGGCCAGCTACTTGTAACTTCCTATTTTAAGGTTGAACTAAAATACACAATTTCTTGCAGGACTCTGTAATCAAAGCACGCTTGACCCCTCCCTTGTGACCATGTTTTCTCCATTTTGAATGCAGAGATATTGAGCCCCTTCCTCACATGTGAATGGGCTATGGAGAAGATTTGTGTCAACTGGAAAACACAAGGCAAAGGCAGCAGCAATTTGTTTTGAAAAGACCTGTGTTTTGACAGTTAAAAGCAACAGATGGGAGGCATATTTTGGGATTTGTATACTACTCACTCCAATGCAATTTGTTTGTACTTTTTCTTTGAATCTGATAGTGCCTATAAAGCAGAGTGTTGTTCTGGATTACCTATTTCGTGCAATTTGTGTGTACTTTTTCTTTGAATCTGCTAGCACCCATGATGCAGATTGTTGTTCTGGACTACCCATTTGGTGTTGCAGGTCACTGCTTTTGGGTTTCAGTTGGTAGAACACGATTGTGCACAGACTTCACATGGGGATGATCATGTTATGAAGACCCCGTCAATGTACAAATCTTTAAGTTCAGTGCTCAACTGAAAGCAAGTTTAGGCTCTTCTTCTGAAGTGTCGAGGCCCTTTGTTTTGGTTTGTTTTGGTTTCCTAGCTAGAGCTCTCTTTTTTTTTCCTGTCTGTCTTGTGGGCTGCCCTTGCTCAGTATCTGATCTCATTATCCAGACTCTGGACGAACTTTATCTTCACCAGATGTAAGTCTTTCCACCTTCAAGTGATTAGCGTTGTATGGTACTTACCAGGTGTGCATCATGGAGGACAAAGTATTTTCTTGTCAAATTCCTCTGGGAGCTCATCTTTCAGGGTGGTGAGTGCTTTAGAATGAGCACCAGCAACAGTTTGCTTCTCCATATAATCTCTTTCTACTTCCAGTTTTTCAACTGCTGACCCTCTCCTTGCTTCCAGACCTTGGTTCACAATAATCTGGGAAACCATGTCCTTGTCTTGAATGCAATATTGTAATTGGCTCTATTGGCTCCACTGCAACTATTCTTAGTGAGTCTGGATGGTGTCATCCTCATTTCAACTACCAGTTTCAAAGTGTGAAACTGGTTTTTTCCTGTCTATTCATTCCTAATTGCCCAAGTCTGATACAGCTTGCTTGAGCTGGTTTTTCTCCTCCTAAACTGGTGTATGTTTGCTATGGTACCTGTTGTCTTCTGGTTTCACAAGAGGTGGAAGTGCTTGCCTGCCTGGCATCTGCCTCTGTCATATTGTACAATGGGAAGTTTAGGCTTTGCCAGATTTTGCAGCTTCCAACAAAAACATTGGGTGCAAATCCTTTGTTGAGGAGCTCTTTCTTCTTGATCAGCACTGCTGCATTGCTGATCCATCCAAGCAGCAACTCATTTTTTTGTGGGCATCTCAACTGAACACTCTCTCCAAGCATCCTCAATGCTCAAGCAAATTTCAAGGGAGATTGTCACATTGAAACCTTAACAAAATGTCCCACTGATCATCCTTTGGGAAGATTTGGGATGCTTCAACTTCTCATACTCAAGCATAATTGTTTGAGATTTAAGCCATCAAGATTTTGTGATTAGAATTGTCACCCCTTTCAGGGCTGACCACATTTCATCCTCATCTGTTCCTAGCCATTCTGCTAAACTGCGTTGCTGGTGCAGTTACTTTTCTTGGTAGCCTTGGCAATGGAGATCTCTCCTATTCCTGACCCCAAATTTTCTGGGTCTCTAACTGCTGTCAACAACAGCAGAAACAAATAGACGGTGTTGAACTTCTGGTTTCATTATGTGACTTTGTTAGTTTCCATAGTGGTGGACACTGATCTGGTAGCACAGAAGACGATAAAAAAATGGGGTGCCATTTTTCTGCTTGCTGGACCTGACAAAAGTTTTGTACAAACTAACATGATCCTGAGAAGACTTCTGAGGCTGTTAGAAAGACAGAAGACAGACAGGTACCTGTTGTCTTCTGGTGCCTGTGCTCGCAAGTCTTCATGCAACTTACAATTGTATCCTAGTTTACTATTTTTGGGGTTCTCATGTCAGTGCACAGGCATCTATCTACCCTATTCATGTGCAACAAGATGCAAAACAGTAGAAGAGGCCGGTAAAGACCATGGCTTTTACCTTTCACTCATTTGGGTCCTTACATGAAAAGTCTTCATTGCTTCATTGCATTGTACGGAATAGAAAACTGCAAACATGAGTCATGAAGCATCAAGTGTGAGAAACCATGGGAAAAAAACTCATTTATCCACATCTGTTGGCAACACTTCTCATGAGATTGATGATGCAGAAACTACCTCGAATCTGTGTATACTTCTTCAAAGATCACACGATTACAGCATTGCTCATGGCCTAAACTCCCATCAATTTATTGCCAACATCAAATTTCAGCATCTGTTATATGCTAACTACCACAAAAAGAAATGAATTTACAGGTTCTCTCTCTAATTTCCAAATCTTCATTTCCCATTTTGGAAATAAGATAATCAGAGAGACAATGAAGTTCAGACATTGGTGAAGTTACCTACAAAACAAGACTTCAGTTTCTCTCCTCAGCCTGAGTGCTCTACAAGATCCAAGAGAGAAGATCTTGGACAAAAGACTACCTTTACTATCATTCGTGATTATGGAGTAATCAGGTGCTGAAGAAATTTTCCCTCTCAATGGTGTTTTTGTCATGCAACAAGTAAATTTCTTGCTGCACAAACCTGAAACCCTAAACCTGGTTGATTGGATTCTATACTGTAAGCAGATCCTAATATGACGAGGTGGTTTTTTTTTTTTAACAAACTAGATTGGGTATAGTGCTTTGTGGAAGACACCTGAACCTTCTGTTGGTGTGTCCTCATGGGCCAAAATGGCAGCAGTCAGAAACCATTGCAACAGCAGAAATCAGCCTCAATTTGATGAGTCTTCTTCCATGGTGCTGCTCTTTGCAACAAATGCTGTTGGCTTGTGAAACCGTTGCAATACAGCAAAGAGATTTCTCCATCACAAGAACAGGTTGCTAGGACCACACCTTCAATACTATCTGCAACCCCCCAAAACCCATCTATTCATAAAGCTCTGCTTGATCGATGTAAGTCATAATCAGCAGAGCAGAATATACACTAAGTGCTATAAATTGACCCAAACATAAAACAAGTCTTGTTGGAGAGTAATCTTGAGAAGTTGATACTCCTTGTTTTGCATGTATGCACAAGTAATGTTACCATAATGGGGGATTTCAGTCTTTTCTCCCTAAACCCCTAAACCCCTAACCCTGAATCTGACACAAATGATACAGATGGAAACAATAACAGAAATGTTGTGTAAATCAGAACCCAATAGTGAGTATTTCAAGAAGGTTGTACCTGCTGTTAACTGCATCTGCAGTTGTCAAGGAATCTGTCACCTACAATAAAGCCTCAGTCCATGTTGACAACCAGCAACAATGGTAGATGGCTGAACAATGAAAGCAGATGTCTCAGATTCTCAGTTTGCAGCAACAGAGCATCACTGCTCATTGACAATGGTAGATGGTCAAACAGTGAAAGCAGATGTCTCACGTTCTCAGTTTGCAGCAACAAAGCATCACTGCTCATTGACATCAGCAGCAAGGATAGTAGAGTGGGTGGACAATGATAAAAGGTTCATCCATGTAGCCTCATGCTGCAACAAATGGGGAGGGTATTGGTTTTCATCTCAAAGCTGGATACTGCAACAAGGTCCGCCGAATAAAGATTATTTCTTTAATCAGGTCAGCATAAGTATAAGGTCGCACAGCTGCCTTGAGCAAGAGTTCTGAACCATCTTTTTTCCTTCCTGTGCATGCATCACCTTCCTTCTCTCCATAACTGTCTTTCTCAATCTCAGAGTAGCCTTCTGCAGTCTGTTTATTCCTGTATTCCATGTTGTCATCACTGTCACCTTCATCAGTTTGCCCAACATCCTCCTCTGTCAATGATGGTTTCCACTCTTCATTCTCCCAATCTTCTCCATCCCACTGTCCATCATCTCCTTCCTCATCTGAATCTTCCCCATATTCTTCATCACCAAAATCTTCTTCTTCTTCCTCTTCAACTTGGGAATCAACAGATCTTTCCTCATATCCGTACTGTGAGTCCCCACCCTCATCAAACCCTTCATCACGGTCATCATGAGCTCCACGTCCCCCATTGATCTTTATCCCTTGTCCCTCCCTTTTGGCATAGTCTTCCTGTGCAGCTCTTCGGGTGAAGGGAGTCAATAGCTCCACCGGATGCATCCCAAGCACATGCTCCAGACAGTGTGATTTCATTTCTTCACTCAGGTTCTTGAATTTAATTCCTATCTGCTCTTCATCATCATTTTCTCCCACACCTAGAATCTCACACATTCTTTCAAAGTATGGATTCTTGGAAGAAGAAGAAGAAGATTTAACTGCATCATTGTCTGGATTCAAAAGCTCAACCAGGACTGTCAGAAATTCATGTTGTGGCTCAAATCTTACTTGGTAGCTGGGCCTACGCACATAAATAAGATCTGGCCGGTACCAGGCCACACAGCGTGTCAGGTTGTCTCGCATGCTACGATCCAGTTGGAATCCCAATCGCCATTTATCAAGCTCATCTGCAGATTCGATGGCAATTTGAGCCACCAGAGTCCATTCCTCCCATGGCATCTGATAGGAGGTGGTGGCTTTGTATGTTGATCGCACAAATGCAAAATAATATTGAGTGCTGATGCTTTCATCAAATTGACGGAGTTTATTCTCGTAGCCGACTATTGAATTCACTATTTCTATCTCTTCAAGCTCTTCTTGGTTCTTCACACTTGAGAAGAAAACTGCGAGCTCATCTGCAAAGGTCCCTTTTCGAGGGGTGCCAACCACAAGTCCCTTCCATGCATGGGGTCCAAATGGCCCATACTTGTAATAGTCATCCGGATGCCTCACACCTGGATCTGAGGTCCATAGCGATACATCGCGCCCTAAAGCCTCCTTCTCTACCACTTCCACTGGCCGGCCCGCTAGTGTGACTCGCACTCTTGGCTTGGGTCCCCGTGTACGCTTCCCACTATCACTGGCAACTTCTCTGTCTGCCCTTCCTTCTGGAGCCCCATTCCTGTATTTGTCTTTGGTTGCAGCTCCTTGAGATTTTAGGTCAGAAGGTTGACCATCATTTCTGAACTTCCCAGGGGCTGAATTTCTTCCTCTTTTGACATCTAATCTTCGTTTCCCTTGTCCTCCTTCAATCCTTCCTCCAGATCCTTGACCCTTTGCACGCTTTTTGCTATGTCCAGCTCTCATAATCATACTCAATAGCCTTTTGGCTACATCTTTACTCCCTGGTGCAGTGCCCATTCCTCCTGTTCCTGAAACCCACATTCCAACATGTAATTGCCTTCAGATTTTGTTGAGAATCTCAAGCCATCATCATATGTCATTCATATCAGAAAACAGTTCAATCTGCAAGGGAAGATTGCTCAAATAAATAAATACATGTTACACATGAGGCCAAATTATTCCCTTACAAAACTGGTTACCAAATAGGTTGCAAATTGATACCATCATTTGACATTCTTGGCAACACAGCTTCAAAATGGATTTGTCAACCTTTCTCCTCTATTTCATAGATCAGACTTTAAGTTACCATCTTTGGTTGAAAAACTTTGCAATAAAATGTGCTGACTAACAATTGTGTGAAGAGAGAGAGAGAGAGAGAGAGAGTCAGGGTTTAGGGTTTATCTAGGCTATGCATTATATATATGTGGGTATCTCCTCCTTGGATGCTCATGTTGTCAGGCAGGTCTTCTTGGGATGAACAACAAAAGACCTGAAAACACAGGGATTCTTCTATCAAACACTGAGAGACAGAAAAAGTGTTTAGAGTTTTTTGTGTTTCAGTAAGGGATCGCATGTCTGGTGTTGTTGATCGCATGTCGCAGCAGCAGCAGCATGTGACATGACATGCTGAACATCCAAACTGAACATCAAACCGCTCTGCCAGACATTCCTGACAAAGTGATTCCATACCTTGGACGAAGCTTTTCAAACATTCAGATGCTGTTGCAGCAACACAAGACGGACTTGCGCTGCCAGATTGGATCTTAGACAACATTGCGGACCGAAATTCAAAAGACAAACAACCCATTTCCGCTCTTTTTGAGCTCGAGGTGGTTGTTGCAACACGAAGACGTGAACCATGAAAGGATCCTGGTCCGTAAGTCCATCTGAGACCGGCCCACATGGGAAGACAATGACGACCACCACCACCACCACCACCACCACCATACCCAGTACTACTGCTGCTACTCGATATGGCACTCCGTCTATCACCTGCTGCTGCTACTGGCGCAACAAGCACGGGTGGTAATCTGCTGCAACAACACGCTTCCATGACTGCGTGCAACACCCCCACCAGCCGCTTAAACCCTAAAACTCTCCAGGCTCAATGCAGATGCTTACATCCACCCAGCTCCCAAAACACACAGCACTGTTTTGCGAGAATCTCGCAAACTGTTTTGTGAAGAATCTCGCCGCAACTCCTGCTCCTCCTCTTCCTCCCAACGCGTACAACCCCAAGCACTCCTAGAACCTGAATCTCGAACTATGAGAATCAGGGCTTTAGGGTTTTGGGCTCTTACAGTGTGTGCGAATTTTAGGGCTTTGTTGTTGGGGGCAGTTTTGGCGGGTATCTAATTGCGTTCATAACCGGTCGTTCCCGTTGTTTACTGGTATGCCAGAATCAGAGAACCGGCGAATCCTGGACTGTGAGAACCGCAGATTTAGGGCTTTGGGTTTTGGGCTCTCACAGTGTGCGAATTTTAGGGTTTTTTGGGGGCTGCTTCGGCGGGTATCTGATTGCGTTCATAACCGCTCGTTCCGGTTGTTTACCAGTATTCCATAATCAGAGAACCGACGGATCCTGAACTGTGAGAACCAGAGATTTAGGGTTTAGGGCTTCTCGCAGTGCGCAACGTTTTAGGGTGTACAGGGCGGTTTTTGGCGGGTATCTAATTGCATCAATAACCGCTGGTTCCGGTTGTGTACTCATGTTGCAGAATCAGAGAACCGGAGGATCCCGAGTTGTGAGAACCGGGGACTCACGGTTTGCGCTTCGCAGGGCCATGTTGGGCGGGTATCTAGATGCATCGCTAACCCCGGTTCCGGTTGTTTAATGATATTCCAGGATCAAAGAACCGGCGAATCCCCCTCGACTGTGAGAACCAGGGGTTTGGGGCTTACGGTTCTCACAGTTCAGGATTTTAGGGCTCGGGGCGGTGGTCGATGCGGGTATTTAATTTTTGGTTTGCAACGGTCGATTTCAGAGTTTTAAGCCTCTCAGAGAACCTCCGGGTTTCATGAACCGTTTTCCAGCCGGTTATTTGGCTTTCTCCAAACTCTTTGAAGAACCTGGCTTTGATTACATCAGAGATGGGTATTTGGTTTTTTTTCACAGAACCGAGACCTCTCAGGTCACGCACTTTCGGAGCCGCCACAATGATACCCGGCGGGGGTTATATGCCCGTTTCTAAACAGCCCCCACCCAACACTGATTTTTAGGGTTTTGCTCAAAATGTGGATGAAAAAACCACCACCACCACCACATCCAACGCCAAAACATACTTTTTTATCATCCATCCCCAAAACTTTCATAACAAGCTTTTAGGGGCCCCATCTTGATGACATGTCTCTTCATCATTGGACATCCATATCTCTTCTATTCCATATCCAACGGCCTACTCGCATTTTCCCACTTTACATCCATAACCTTGCAAGTTACATGGATGTAAAATTGCATTTTTCCCACTTTACATCCATAAACCTCCAAGTTACATGGATGTAAATTGGCATTTTCCCACTTTACATCCATAAACCTCCAAGTTACATGGATGTAAAATTACATTTTCCCACTTTACATCCATAACCTTCCAAGTTACATGGATGTAAAATTGCGTTTTCCCACTTCACATCCTTAAACCTCCAAGTTACATGGATGTAAAATTGCATTTTCCCACTTTACATCCATAAACTTCCGAGGTACATGGATGTAAAACCTTCGAACAAATTTATTAGTGTAGTTGAAGGAGCGCTTATATAATGTGTAAAAAAATCTCATGAGGCATTTTGGAAAGTTTAGCCAAATTTGGCTATAAACAAAATACTCATCATTCACTTTTTTGGCTACATGTTACAACCCAATCAATAAATCTGACAAATTGTCCAAGGCATTTTTTTCCCCCAAATTTTGATGACTAGAAAATCACTATTTCTATTTTTTTTTAATTTTTTTGCTTCTAAAAAGAAATCACCAACTTGCTAAAATTTTGCCAAAAGAACACCTTGGGACTCCTGAATTTTCTTTTACTAGCAAAAATTTCACCACAAAAAAGAAAATTTTAAAAATTAATAATTCAATATTGAAGTGATTTTTGAAACTCCAATCTTCAAAAGTGAGAAACCAAAATAGTAAAAATTGTCACATTTTTACATTTAATTTTTAATAGGTAGCCAAAAGTATAGAAAGATTATTAAAGATTTGTACTCCATATCTAGTATATAGCCAAATTTGGCTAAATCTTCTTAGGGATGATCATCACTTTTTCTACATCTTATGATGGATGATTGCTACTTTGGCTACATGAAGAATTTCCTAGAAAACACAATTTCATTTAAATTCTTACCATTTTTCAATTTTGAGAGGTAGGAATTTTTGAAGTCTTCCAAATGGATAATATCACAAGAAAATTAAATTTACCGTTTTTTAAAAATATTATAGATTTTTTTTTCTTTTTTGCACTCACCAATCGATTTTAATTCCATTTCAATTAACTTAACTGGCCTAATGTCAATTTGACCTTTGATATTGTTCAATTCAAGATTAGTTAATTGTTGAAATTTCATGCATTATGAAATGGTGTGAAATTTCACAACGGATTTTATGCATTGAATTAATTTTTTAATATCAATGCTGACGTTATTCAATCTTTTATTCAATAATCCGATTATGAAAATGAGCAATTCTTGTTCAATGGAAAAGCCAAAATCCTAAACATTAGTAATCCATTCTCACAATTGTGGACATATTAGGGTTTTTTTAAATAACAATGTAAGGGGGTTGCACATACTTCAATACCCCAAAAAGTTTCCATTTGCTTTGGGATGAAAGGTGATGGATAGAAGATGATAAATTACAAATTAGACATTCAAACCCGTTAGTGAGGCTCAATAATGGACAAGATAATGATCCACACAAAGTGCCATTTAAAATCCATTAAACTCATTCATTTTAAGGTAACCTCCATGGAATGAAGTTGAATAAGATAGAATTGCATTCTTCACTAGATTCTTAAAATTCTAAAGTTTTATAATCACGGATGAAAAATGCACTTGTGAATGATAATCATGGATGGAAAATGCACTTGTGAATGATAATCATGGATGGAAAATGCACTTGTGAATGATAATCATGGATGAAAAATGCACTTGTGAATGATGTTAGCCCATGAGGACAAACTCAACTTTTGATAATATGACCTCACCAAACTTAAATGGGGGCATTCCATTTTAAAGATTAAACCTACATAGAATCAACTAATGATTTTGCACTATGGAAAAGGTGCTAAGTTTAAAGGTTTCAAGGACAAGTCACAAAATGGTCGTTTCATTAGGGTTTGGAATACCTTTTCCAACACAAAGAGAAACTTCCTTTCATAACCAAGCACATCTTTGCATATTTTGTGATTTTCAAAAATTTACAATTGTAGTTCTTCTATCATTTTTTTTTATAAATTGTTCATTGTCCAAATTGTAAATAAGATGACAAACCCAGTATTTTGATACCATATTTATATGAAGAAATGGTTGTCATACATAAATGTTATCTTAATGAAACCATGAAATATCTTTTGTAGCCTAAAAAGTTCAACATAAATGCATTTTGTGTATTTCTTAGTGGTCTTGAAATGGATAACGTTTTTTGTGTATTTTCCCAAGATGTCAAGGGGGTAGGTTTCAAATTTTAATTGAAAAAGCTTTCAATTTCGGTCTTTCAAAAAAGGTTTTAACAAAGTTTCAAATTTAATTAACAATGTGAAACTTTGTCTTCTCATAGTTGTTGTATTTAAAATTCAAATAGGTGGTTTAGATTTCTTGCAATGCCCAAGTTGAAATTTTTGTTTCACTGCAACACCCATGTCTTGAGTCAAATGCAATTACCCAATTCTAAGAACATTAGTTATCATATTTTTCCCATATTTTCACCTTGTTTTAAGGAGATTTTGGACCATACATGTGGTTCATCATTTGTGGGGGACATCTCATTTTCTAGTTTCAATTTTTTAGTAGTGAATCAATAAAAATGGCATTTGAACGTGAACATGGAGAATCGAATTCTATGAAAAATCCATTACAACCTAGTGATTCGCCAATTCATGAACATTTGACCACAATTGAAGACATAACCCTAATTGGCGGTTCAATATGTGAAGATTGTTGCAAAAAAAGTCAATCAAAAAACTTGCAACTCTTGTCAAACATAGAAAAGCAATCAAGCCATGATTGCAAAAGAAAAAATGATCATAAACTCACCCAACAAAAAATAGAGCAAATTGAACATGTTTATCAAGTTGAGAATGTATTCAATGAAGGGGGGAATCAACTTGATACAATGTGCCGAAAGTGTGATGTGTTGGATCAACAACAAATGAATTGTGACAATTTGGTGCAAGAAAGGCCCATATGTCATGGAGTTATTTCTACTTCAAAAATTGATATCAAAGGATTAAACCTTCATGAAGATGTTTCACTCACAAATCAAATCGCAATTGTAAGGGAGGCCCCAAAAAATTCCCCAAAAATGGATGACAAAGAAAAAGAACAAGTCCCAAAAGGTGATTTGAATGCACTTATGCACAATCAAGGTCTTGATTTCAGAAAAAGGTATTCAAATGGGGATGAATGGGTAGAAAAAAACCTTAATTCCAAAATATGGGTGGAAAATCCCAAAAAAAATACAAGGCCATTTGTATCAACAAATTCCTTGGAGGAAAAAAAAAGAAGTTGGATTGTAGGGAAAAATACACTTGCCAAAACAACACCTTCCAAAAAGGTTGAAAGAACAAGGTTCAATGCAATGATGGATGAAAAAGATCTAAATGAATATCCAAATGTCAAAGGGGTCAAAGTTGAGAATATGATATTAAAGGAAACATCAAACCCTCAAGTTTCAAAAGAAAATGAGCAAGTTACAATTGAGCTTGCAAAGGGATCCAATTCACAAGGTTACCCATCTAATAATTTGACATTAGGAGTTTTGCGAATGAACTTGAAAAGATCTCACAACACCAATACACCATTGGAACAACAAGAAGGAAGGGATTTGCGTGAAACCTTGGACTTGATTAAGTCTAATAATGAGGAAGTTGAAATTGCACCTTGTATAGTGGGGGGATTATCAAAAAGGAGACACATAACAAACAAAAGAGTAACTAGTGTGTGCCAATCAAAAGAAGACAAAATGAATATGAATTCAAATTCATTCCCACAACAAAATGTAGGACCAATAAATATTTCATCAACAAATGCAAGTTGTAATATGAATGATAATCCTTTATATGGGTTGAGAAATGATAATGCACCATTTGGTGGTGAAGTTCAAGAAACATCAAAACAAGTTGCTAACGAAATGTGTAATTTGTATGGTGTTCTCTTCAAACCCATTTCTTCATCTTCAAAAAATGTAGTTGAACACAAAGACCCATTACTTTTTAACGAACACGATCATGAGACCTCAAAAACTTGTCACAAGAAAAGTTCAAACATCTCACCCCTATTAGCAAAAGAAAAAACCTCTCATAATAATTCAAATGACCATTTGCATAATTGTAAAATGACAAGTGACATGTGCAAGTTTGCCATGCCTTCTTATCAAGAACAAATATGGGAATTCCAAACTCAAGAAGACGCAAGCCCAAATTCGAAAAACATCATTGAATTTAGAAACCATAAATTGGTGGAAGGTGTAATAGACTCTAGTAATAATAGGGAACAAAATAGGGTACCAAATCACCAATGCAATAAAGAAGTTGAAAAATATCAAAAGACATTCAAATACAAGCCAAAATGGGTTACCAATTTAAAAATAGTTGAAACACAACAAAATTTCAAAACTTATGAAGTGGGAACTAAAGTGACCAATGGTCCTATAAATGAAAATTTGGATGGAATTCTCTTGTGGCCAACAACATCTCTAAATCAAATCATCAAATCTCATGTGAAAATAATATTACAAATAATGGCATTTTTGTTAGCACTTTTGATATCCATGTTATCATATGTTGGAAATGTCATTTGTTGGACCTACACAACAAGTGTATTCTCCATTCAAACAATTACAAGAAGATTGAGAACGATTTTAAAAAATGTTAATATCACAACTTGCTTTCGTAAAGAAAGGCCCATCATTGTGAACCCTTTCATGGTACATGGTGGTAATAGGTTCACAACATGGATCTATGTTGTGTTCATGTTTGACATACTCTTTGTTCATGATCTTTTTGATCTTGATTTATTTGTTGCGAAGCACTTCATAGAACAACAACTCGTTATTCGAGAGACTTTGCATTTCGATTACACCAAAATCAACCCAATTGCAATTGTCCCTCTTCTTCCTCCACATATTATGACCAAAGCTAAAGAGTTCTCCTTTTCTTTCTTTGACAAGGAAGTTATTGCTACACGCGCCTTCCCAGCAACCCATAAGCTTCAAGTTGTCATCTTTCTAAATGTGCCTGAATCTGAATATAATCAAGAAATTGGCATGTTCCAGGTACTCTCATTTTGAACCAAAATGAGTTTGTTGTTTTAATAATCTAAAAGGTTATGAATGTGATTGCCAAAGATTAAAAACATTTTAGTTTATTTTTCCAAAGAATTTTTTCTAGGATGCATGATTAAAATTTTCATAATTTCACTATTCCAACCTACAATCATTTAACCCTAAATATGTTGGGTTTTTTTAATCAATTTTGATATTATTGTCCAATAGGTGATATATACACGTGTTATACAATGTCCTAAGTTATTTTAATATTTTGGTATGAAAAATAAATATATACAATGCATTGAAAAATAATTAAGTTGAATTTGACGTTTTGAATAAAAATAGACAATCCCCAATGTTTTTTTAACAAAAAATAAAATTAGAATGTTTATTGGATAAAGAAATTCAAGATATTTTAATTACAATTTTTTTCATATATAATGGTTAGTGGGGGGAGAGGTTGAATTTGATGTGCGGGTCTTGAGAGATAAATCTAATGAAAGTGGTGCAAAATTGTAATCAATGTGTAATTATGTTTAAACTATTGCAATATTCATTTGTGTCATATTTGGGCAACGCCTTACCCTATGTTATAATTATTAATTTATTATTTACTTGGCCTATATATCATCATAGGTATCGGTGGAACTACTATCAATAAGGGGTCACGTATTAGAAAAAGGAAGTCGTGCAAGCATGTTGAAATATTATAGTGAACCGTTACGTTTAGCCAAAACATTTCTTATGGGGATACCCGTGCTTATGGGAGTGTTTGAAGAAACACAAACTTTAACAATTCAAGTCATTGAAGCCTACAGTGAGCAAGCTTTGGTTCCAATTGCAAGCATACGAGTTGTGCTTGAACCTCGAGCTGGTTATGCAAGAGGCTTTGGGATTCCCGAGTTATACCATGCAGAAATCAAAATCGTTTCTCGTTTCCCTTGGATGCAAGAAGTGGTTTCAAGTTGGATCCAAACTTTGCATTTTTGGAGTGGGTTAGGGTTGTTTGTGTTTGAAAGTATCCTACTTTTGGGTTTGTGTCAAAAGATTTTCCCTTTAAAGGGAAGGACACATGTTGATAGTATTAACCAATCTAGAAAAGAATGATTAGGTCGATGTATTAGTATAGGGAGGGTAATAATCATTATTATTGAGGTAAATGAATTGGGGTTTAGGGTTTAAGGTTTAATACTCATAATTAATATATAAAGTAATTCAAGCACAACAATTAACTAATGAACTATTGGCACCCCTTAAAAAAATAATTTAAGGATAAATATTGTGTACTCATGTTGTATTCATCATAGAAATGTTATATTGGCACTTGATTAATGCATGGTGATCGACCTATATGTATGTATGTATGTATGTATGCATGTATTTATTTATTTATTTATTTAGACCTTAATTTCACATTAATCAAAATTTATCAATTGGCCATAACTGGCTATTGGCTATATGGTTTTGTGCATGTATAATAAAAATTTGATTTTTTAAAATATATAAAAACTAATTAGGGTTGCCTACATGTTCTTTAGTATTCACAAGTGTTATTTGTTACATTTTTATTTTTTTTGCTAAAAGAAAATTCAACCTTCATTCGATTTGGGCAGATTAAAAAAAGTTTTTTGCCCCCATAGGTTATAAGTTTAGGGCAGCAATACAAAATTGTCAAAAAGACCATTCCAATGTGAAATTTGTCCACGCCATCAAGAGGTGGTGGGAAATGACAAGTTTGAAAGGCGGAATTTGTCCGGTCCTTAACAAGGACCTAATCTCCAAGGCCACGGGGCATTACCGGAATAAGGGCCCATGCAAGATGGACCCAAGGTGGGCCTTAATTCCGGTAATGCCCATGGATTTTGACCACCCCCCCCAAAACTTTCATTGCCTTTTTTCAAAATTCGGTGCCGTGCCGAGGATGAAAAATTGTAAGGTATCAAAGTTATATGATGGATCACTTTAAAATAGCCACCATGGGAACGACCCGTTTATGCTTTAAATGGGTGGGAACAACCGGTTACGTTTTGGAATAGGCCCTAGTTAAAACCCTTAACCACCCAATGGAACCATAACATTCCCTACCACGCTCATCGCATTCCTCGGTGGAATCAGCATTTTCCATGTACAAAAACTACAACATAAATGCCTATAATTTTATTTTTTATTTTTAAATTTAATTATTTAAAAAAAAACTGGCCTAAAAAAGGGTTGTAATAGGGCTCCGGATCTCCAATTCTGGTCAGAACTGGTTGGAATTGGCCAACACTAGACAAACTCTGGTTAGAGTTAGTTAAAGAGACAGTTGAAAGGCAAAGATAACTGACCCTAGAATCTCCAACTAATTACTCTAGTGCTTTCATTAGCCTTTTTTTTTTAATGGCAAAAGTTTGCCAAACAAGAGAGAAAAATAAATAATTTTTTTAAATGGAAAAAATGAAATGATTTTGGAGGTCATCAATTGCCAAAAGTGAGGGTGGGGAAAAAAAAAAAGAGGGAAAAATCGGTAGATTTCTATATTTGGTTTTCAATTTGTAGCCAAAAAACATGACAGGATGATTAAGATTTTGTATTTCATATAGCCAAATTTGGCTAAATCTTCCTAGGGATGATGGACCATTGCCAATTTTTTTGCTAAATTTTGTTCCTATGAGTGATTTTGCCACTTTGGCAAAAAACCAAAAAAAAAAAAAAACGCTTGGTCAAGAGTTGAGAAAAAGTTTGAGAAAACAAATTAAAAAGGGAATTTGAATCTTTTTTTGTATTTGTCAAGTGGAGAAGATGAAAGAAATCAAATTGTCATTTAATTTTGTTAGATACTCCAAATGTAAGTCTATTGAAATTTAAATAGTTCTTTTTCAAGTGCAAGATTGAAGTAGTAGTTCTTCTTCTTCTTTTTATTTTTTTCTTTTTCCAAATTTGAATTTTCACACACATACTCATGCAATTAATACTCATCCCTTTGATTGAGTTCAAATTTACCACACAAAATTGAAGAAATTCTTGAATTGGAAGGAAAGCTTGAAGGAGTGTTGAGAAGAAATTTTGATACCAATGTAGTAGTAGTAGTAGTAGTAGTAAAAACAATTTTTTTTGGGTTCATTCAATTGTAAGTCAAGCTTGATATGGAAGGAAGAAATTCAATCCTACCAACTAAATTATCTTGAAAGCATCAAAGGATTGCAAGTTTCATTGTTTGAGAAATTTAGATTTGCAAATTTTTTTAATGTTGATTTTGTGAAGCTTAAGTTAAGCTTGCATCTTCCCTCCAATTTGTGTGTAGAACCATGGCGGGTTCACTTGTGAAATTTAGGCTAGCAAAGGATGAGGATATGGCAAAAGTGGAACAAAATTTTCACAAGAAATTCAAGGAAGTGCAGTCGACTTTCGGGGATATTAATGTGGAAGCAATTTGGTAGCTCCACCCATTTAATGTTAATGTAATATTAAAATGTAGTACGCATTAACATGTATTACCTAATGTCAAATTACCATTTTAATGCAACATACCACAATAACCATCACATATTGTACATTGTAATGGATGGAATCACAATGTTTACCTCACACATGTGTGTCATCAACCATGGTTTTTTTGTGTGAGAAAAACCACGTTCTTTTAGTGTTTGTTGTGCATGTTGCAACTTCTACAAAGTGCACATAAGTGATCAATGTCATCATCAATGCAAAGCTAGAGATCGAGAACAAACAATACTAATGATGGTGTGAATTTTCTCAAGTACTTTTCCATTGAGGTGGCCATGTCACATTCCTAATTAGTTCCTAGGATTGACCATTTATCGACTTGATGTTCAATGTTTGTGTGGGTTGTGTAGTGAATTAAGTCTCTATTGTGTTGTGGGGATCGATGTCAACCAAAAAGTGGTGGCCTTTGGTGCAATTGATGATCGACCGTCATTGCCACCAGGCCTAAACCTACCAAATCAAGCAATGGATTGGGTTATTCAAGAGGTTTCAGATCTTGGCTATTTGGTAAAATGAAAGTAGTAATTTTTTTCCTTTCACAAGTTAAAAATCATGAACTTTGTTGTTGCATAATTTTTTTAAATAATTACTTTGCAAAATAATTTTGATTGCAATTTCAAATTTCAAGATTTGAGGTTTGAATTGAAATGATTTTTTTTGATAAACTGGTTCGTGATATTTAAAAGCTCAAAGCAAACTTGAAAAGAATAGTTATATGTAATTGATATGAAACTTATGTCATTAGCTCCTACATAAATGGTTATATGAGTGGTGACAAAAAGCCTACTAAACACTAAGACATGGCTTCATGCTTGAATGTGCAGACTGATAGCATGTTGTGGTTGAGAGTGTGTGTGAACATTTCTGATAACATTGAGCATGAAGAAATTTTATCAAAGGAAACACTTCATGCACTCTTTTTGGTTTCCCCAACAACACAAGTCATCCTCCATATTGGTAAACAATTTTTCCTCCATAAAAATAGCCTTGATCAATAGCCTAATTTAACCTTCGATAACACATAAGCAATTCATATTTCTTAGTCCTTAGTTAGGACATGTTCTTGAATAAAATGAGATTTTTATGGTTTTCTTATGTTTTTGGTTCATGGATAAGAAACCACAAACAAGAAACAAACAAACACTATCATCAACCTTATATATAAAGTAAGCATTTACTTCACATCTTTTGCAAGATCTTTGGCTTTGGTATCTTCAATGAAGTTCAACATTAATTTTGGTTTGTGTGTTGAGGATTAGAATATTGCATAATTTTGGATCAACTAAGCATTTGCAAAATGGGTAGGTGCAAAATGAGACCCATGCGCCAAACATTGAAATCATTCATAACATGATGAAATGAGTTTCATTGAATTTTAACACATTGTAGGTGAATATATTCCCAAAGTTTTGCAACAATCCATGAAGACTATGTCTAATTCCAAGCAATTGCAATGTTCATTTCGAGCTTGCATTCGAAGGTCTCTTCTTTGCAATCATCATCCTTGCATTGTTTTTTTTCGCATGCCAAATTTGTGTCTAGTTTACATATGTAGGATAATACATAAGGTAGTATATTTTTCTAGCAAAGTTCATGTGTTGGACAACAATATATCAACATTTGGTTTGTAAATGGACATGTTTGTGTATAGCAAAGATTTTCCAACTTTCAAAGTGAGGAGGGCAATAACAGATGAAGCAGATAATTTGGTTCCTTTGATAGAAAGGGGCCAAAAAAGAAGACTTCCATTAACAGATTTACCGCCATCATCCCACCCTAATCACCCACACGCTTTGGCTCGACTCATTTCTATGCAGAATGAAAAGGATAATGCGGTGTTTATAGCTGAAGTATATTTACTTGAACCTAAGGCCAATCTTTGGAACAATGCACAATATTAGATTTCAACGTGTTATTGAAAACCGCCATATTTCATTTTTTGTGGAGTTGCCACACCTAGGTCCACCATTGATTCAACTCCAATGTAATAGGTGTTATCTTTGAAATATATGGCCATTGAATGGATTCATGGTGCAATGATGAATGATTTTGAAATGATTGGTCATGTGGTTTTAGGTGGAACACAAGGTGGTGGGATTGATGTCCGTCACTACAAATGTTGACCTAGATTCTTTGAACAAAAACTTTGACCTGGATCTTTTTGACAACTTGGTTCCAAAGGTTAAACATCAAAACATTTTAGTTTAGTCATCGATGTGTCTTGAGGGCTTCAAATTGGGTTGATAGTTTTTATTTGAATATAGGTGCAACTAATGACTTCTACTATTTGCACATCTAAGTTTGTAAACGTGGAAAGATCTTGTTTCAAAATGAGCTTGAAACTCAATGTTTTTAGAATTGTAGCCACCATCATCTAATTCTAATCCAATATCATTATTTCAATGCAAATTTCCTCCCACCCCAAGCTTTATTTTGCTCTTATTTTAATAGGGCACATCAAGGGTTTCATGAATTCCATCAAATGGGAAAACATGTTATTTGGATTCTATAGCAATTTGCTTTGGTTTAACATATTTTATAATTGATTGCAATATATTTTGACACAATTCATAATTGATTATTGCTTTTTTAAATGGTAATTTAATTGTCAGTGGATTCTTTAGATGTTAACTTTTATCTACTAATGTAATGCAAGTGAATTTGGGATTAATTAATCACAAGAGTTGCCAAAACTAGTTATGAGATCTCCATACAAGAAAATTTAGTTGATGGATCATAAATCTTGTGATTTCTATGTGTGTTGCATGATTATGCCAAGAAGAAGAGAAGCAAGAAAGCCCCTATGGTTATTCCAAAGGATGACCATGGTGTTGAAGCAAAAGAATATAATGAAGAATTTGAACTTCCACCCATTCCAAACTCTCAATTCTTGAGGGAAATTTCAATGCCTCCAATGGATTCCAACACTGAATCAATTATCACAAAAGATGAACCTTCTACCAATATTCCAACCTTTGGAAAGGCTTCCAAATCTACTGATGAGGCTCTTCCACAATCTCCAAAAGGTAGACTAATGGCTAAACTTTCAATATCTTAATAAATTGTAGTAATTCAAGATTTTTTCAAGATGCATTGTAAAGAATTTCCATAGAAAAATAGTTGCACAAATTGTCAAAACTTGACAAAATCATGCAAAATTATGATTTTAGCAATTCCAAATTTGATTAAGTGAAAAAAGTAAATAAAAAGTTTATAATCTTTGTATTGGGACTTTGGACAGATATTGCACAAGAAGAGTTTCAATGTATGGACAAGGGGCCAAAGGTTGTCATCCCTCCATTGATAAACAACAATTTATTCCAAATCACAATGTTGGTTCTAGATGAGGACTACCAAAGCAATTACATCGATTTCCTCCTTGCTGCATTTAAGGTATTTATTTGGTGCCATGGTTCACTCCAATACCATGACCAAGATAATATGTTCAAAAGTCAATACTAGACCAACACTAATTCATTATTCCTTTCATTAGGGGTTGATGTTGATTTTTGCACATGTTTTTGGAGATCATATATATACATCAATAATTTCCATGAAGGATGAAAATTCAAGCACATTAAATGTGCAACCTACACAATTTTACATTCGGTTGTGAGTAAGACTTATTATGTGGTTTGAAGGTGACTTGGTAAACAATGGGTGTGCATCAAGAGGTGTGTTTTGAGATTGGGCAAAAGTGTGACATTGTGACGTTTTGAACAAAGAGTTATATTTTCTTCACAATTCATGCTTTTGACATCATTCAAAGAAGAGTGGGAAAAGGAAGGAAAACACTACATCATGACTACTCTTGTGAGTTGCCACTATTTTGGACCACACCTAGTAAGTGATTCAAATGTTTAGGGGATTGGATTCTTTGCAGCAACAAGAAAAAGACTATTGTATGGTGGCATTGCCTTATGCATCTCCCTTTCACCCAATGCTCCATTTATTCACACGAGTTCTCTCTAGACCTAATCTTGACCTACAAAAGAATGATATTTTTTCCTCTAACAAGACATCAATATATTTGCTACATCGGAATGGCCTCTCTCCGGTATGTTTCCTCTCTTTTCAAGTGCAATCAATTAATGTTTTTGGATGCCCAAAATTTTGAAACCCATAGTTACCTATATAGGGTTAATTGGGATGCAAGTTGACCACCCAATTCTTACATGTGTCTTGTTATAATGTTCACTCATAGAATTTTCATATTATAACTAATGCCATGACCAGGGGTTCGAGGTTCGAAATTCCAAATCAATTGATGCAATTGGGGTGTCTAAGTTGTTAAAAGCCTTTCCAGACCATTCAGCAATTGTAGATCTTGTTTTGAAACCTTACAAAGGATGTAATACACATAAAGCTCAAACAACCATTTTCTATACATGAAAATCAAAACTTGAGAAATTTTGGCAATAACATTGACCTCCTTAATTAACTCAAAGGGTGAAAAAAAATTCAATTTAGTTTTATTTGTTGACACTATTGTCATCTTTATGCTTCAAGTAATACAAGTTTTATCAAAGGTTTTATTGCATTAAACTACAACATGTAGAATTTCCTAAAAGCATGTCCACCAATAATAGCATAATGGCTTATAAAAATATTATGGCACTTTAAGAAAAGGATGAAGTGTCTTACTAAAAAAATTTGTGGCATTTTATTATAGAGGCCCAATAGCCCACATATCATGTGCATGTAAGTTTGTTTTAACAAAATAAACAATTGTGGGACTTTGTTACAGGTGTGACACTTGTGGCTACTATGGGTATGCAAATAGTGGGGTTTGCATGGTTGGAAGAAGACGGGGTGCCTTTAGAAGCATTACACACACATTTTGAGATTGATGCTCTTGTGGCCAAGACATACCACCCGAAACAACAACATGCAGTGCTTATTCTCTATGTACTTAACCCCATTTTTCATGCTCGTAGTCGATTATTCTTGAGGGAGATTATGAAATTGACAATAAAAACAATATTATACTATCCCATTTTTCCAAATCAAGAACTTCCTGAACATATGTTGGAGGACTTCCTATCAGTAAGTGGTAAACAACAACCTAGTGTGTTGCCCCCTTGCTCTTGGGGTCATGTTGTTGATCAACAATCAAAGCCTAATTTCGGTATGTCCATTATTTGGGGAATCTCCATATTGTAGTACCCCTCTACCATTATGACAATAATTAAATTACTTTCAATAAATGTTGATTTTTTAAACAATTAATTGCTCATAATGCCGAAAGTTCTAGAAATTTGTTTGGCATTACTATTGACTACCTACCCTAAAACTTGGTGGTGTGGTGTGCCTAACTAGTGCAAAATAATTATTTGGATTTTTTCCCCCACTTCAATTGTAGGAATTTAAAGAAATTTTTAGTTTTACTTCCCAAGTGTAGAAACAAGAAAAAAATTGTTAAAAAAATCCCAAAATGGTAAAGGTATCTTTGGTATATTACAATTATAATTAAGGAAAGGAAAGTCTTTGAACACCCATTCTAATTTCGATTTGGATGGACTAACAAAGAATCTTAAAATAATTAATTTTGATTGATTCCATACTATCTCAATTTAGATGCCAATTGAAGACATATTTTCATTAGGCTTCTTTGGTCATAACAACTTTCCAATATGTTTTTATAACTAATTATGTTCACTATCATTTCACAACTCTACCATTCAAACATTGACCAATTGCAAGAGTTGTGAAAGTTGTGAATCAAATTGTGATTCACCATACCATGACATTTCTCTTTTGTTCATGATAAAATGTATTCCTAGAGATCATAACATGATTAATTACATATTTTCACCACATTTGTAGCTTTCCAATGGAAAGCATATATCCATGAAGCAAGAAACAAGGCCTTATGTCAATGACTTTCTAGTAGGTTGATGCAATCACAATAGTCCAATGGAAACAAACCTTTAGTTTTAGTAGTACTACAACTTATTGACATCATAAAAAGCTTGAAGAGATTAAATTTAATTATGCAATTTGAATTTCAAGTTCTAGCAATGTTCACATGACTACAAGATTGTTGATGATGATAATTGCAGGAACTAAAGAGGTTGCCACTGTGCCCGATGTTGCCACATTACATGTTAAACATGAAGGATTTCATGTTGTAAAAACTTTGCCTAAACTTCCTTCTCTTAATATCAAGCCTCTAACTACGATTAATATTATTAAAGACCCGCTTGCCACAAACAGTAAAGTGTCATTAAAAGCTTCACCTACAACAGATGTCAACGCTAACATTTCTGCAAAAAATGGCCCAATGTCTTCAAAAGTTTCACTTGTGCCTTCTTCTTATGCTACTACTATTGTTCAAGATCCTACAGGACTTAGCCCTATAAGCAATAATTCACATGAAAAAAAAGGGAGCAATATTATAGAAAGTTCATCAATTGCAACCACTAAAATTCATGAAAGAGATGTGATCTCAAGGATAAGCAAGCTTGAATCTCTCATTGATCATGAGTTAGATTCTAGTCTAAAATCAAAATCTTTAGTAGTTCAGCAACCTGGCTTGTTGCGAGGACAATTCTTTGGGTTTGAATGCACACTTTATTTGACTTGCAAAAAATTTGTTTGTCACCACAAGGTTGTGATCAATTCCCGGATTGTTGTGATTGGAGCCTCTAGAGCAGCAACATCATTCTTACACACTTTGATGGTGAACACCACCATGTGGTTCAATAGCCTCACACTTATTTATGCAAACAAGTTTGTTGGGTTCCAAGGTTCAAATGTTAATTATTATAACAAGTCAATGCCCAATCCTTTGGAGTTTGATCTAAATCCAAGTGAATCCTTTTCAAAGCTTGGGCTCGATTGTGGTGTAAAACTTATCAAAGGCATTGTTGGGGAAATTGATAGAAAACAAAAAATCGTTTCCTTCTTGACAAAAGGAAATGTCCATGATACTAAAAGTGTACCTTATGATTGGTTGGTATTGGCCACTGGTCTTCAAGATCAAACTAGACATGCGCTTGGGTTATGTACAATTACTCATGATTTGAAAGGAGTTATCCGAGCTCAAGAACTCATTGCACATCGCCATGAACTTGGCTTAGGTAGTTACCTTTCAACACCCCCCAAAAAAAATTAAAATTCCTTTCTTTACCATCAAATTGGATTTTGGTGATACTTGATCCAATATCTTTCTTGAACAATTTTTATAAAAAAATTCTTTCAACATTTTGCTTTCATGTGTTGACCTTGTCCTCCTCATTGTATGATTGTTAAAAGGTTTGTTGCATGTGCAAATCTTTTAATCTTCAAATTTAAGTATGAATGAGTTGATATGAAATCCATTGTTGATAAGGTGTTAACAAACATAATATTATCTCTTGTGATCACAGGAATTGCAAACACTTCTAAATATGCAAAAGCTTACGTTGGTTCAATTGTGGTCTATGGATTGACCTTGGAAGCTTTTTGTGCCTTGCAAGTTCTCCTTGAAGAAGGGAAAAGAGGTTCTGATTTGTTCCTCATTTACCCAGAGACTAACCCTTTGGAGAGCTCTTCATGCTTGAAAGATGCAATTGTGGCAAGACAAATTATTGGGTACTTGAAATCTCAAGGTGTCCATATTATTCATAGCAAAAAGTTGGTGGCTATACACTTGAATAAGATCGGGGATTGGGTTGATAGCTTGACATTCACTCATGTAATAAAAAAAATGGATCCCAACATTGCCAAAAGGGGGCATTCATCTTCAAAGAGTGATAATAGAGGTATTATATATAATTGAGCTTGTAATACCTCTTTTTGTCTTGGATTGTTAAAAGAAGGACCTCCTACTATATTGTTCAAAATGTAATAAGATGGTTAAAGATTGCAACCATGTCATAAGAGGGTTCAATTTTCCCTTTTAGGTTGGCTTGACAATGTGGAGTTGAAATGTATCACATCTTTGACATTAAATTATGGAATGAAGTGGATTTTTCTAGTTTGGTTGTGTGTTGCATTTTCTTATGGCAACATATTAGGCTTGCATAAATGTTTTGGATTTTTCAAAAATTTTGTTGTTTCCACTTTTAAATGAACAATATCATACCTTCCTAAGGCGTAGTAACTTAACCTAAACAAATTGATCAATTGGCATGATCTATTTTTAGGAGAGCATGTGGAGACATCTTCACAAGATCTTGTTGAATCATTCCTTTTGGAATCCACATCACATGAACATCAAAATTCACAAGAAACTCCTCCACCAATACAAGCTCCACTTTCAACAGGTTTGGTTCAAAATGAATGGCTTAAGAAAAAGAGCTTATGTTGAATGCATCTCTTGGAACACACCCACAATTCAATGATTTGTTTTAGAATCTCTAACCCATTCTCTAACTTAATCACACACAACCACATCATTATTAAGTTTACCATAAAGGTTTGGTTCATTTCATGATCAACATGCATGAATAGTTTGATAATATACTTGTAATTGCTAATGAAGACTTGGAGTTTGATTCCTTCACAAGATGGTTGGATATACGTATTGCAGTTGTACGAGTGCACTTCCTACTAAATGATACCATGGAATCAATTGCAAGCGTGGAATTGATTGTGGTGCCAATAGATGAGAACGATACCTTTGGTATGTTGACCATATTTGAAAGTCTAAAAATTCTCAAAGTTTGCTACCAACCCAAAATGTGTAATTCTATGTACATCTACAAACTAGGTGAAAAGAAACAAACAACTTTGATTTGCATAGGTTTTCAACATGGGCATGTGAGAGAAATTCAAAACCTGAGATGCTAATTTGGAAGCTACATTTGTATGTTGAAATATTATTTGCAACAAAATGTGTTTCTATATGCCAAGTGATTTCATTGGATTTTGAGTGATTTCACTGATTCCAATGAATAGGACCTAGTGGGTATTCATTGAATTCATTGGTGCACTAAACATGGACTCATGAACTGCACCCACATTCATTGTAGTGTTGTGCGGGTTCTTTGTTTTGTAGAGGAAGAACAAGAACCTCCAACATTACACCAACCATGCTCCTTGCTTGTTACATGTGATGAAAGACAAGTTGACCTTCACCTTTTCCAAGCCATAAATAAGGTCTATTTCACCCTCCACTCAGCACTTCTTACAAGGCTCTAAAAATTATATGTACATGGGAAGGTATGTAAACAAGTCTGATTTAGTCAAGCATCTAACATTTATATAAAGGTTTCTTACATCACCATCAAATCCCTTGAAATTCCAAATATGAATCTTCTTTTTAAAGGGAGTAAATTAATCCACGTAACCAGGCTGGTATGATATACGACGGTCGAGTAATTGTGGATGGATTCTTCCAAACAAATGACAATTCAATCTTTGCTACTGGAAGTGTTGCAAAATTCAGTCGCAAATGCACTACCCATTTACAAATGCTTGATAAATTCTGCTCCAAAGAAGCTGGGAAGGCGCTTGCTGAAACCATGTTCAAATTAATCACAGTTCCCATTGTGCCCAATGGGAGAATTATTTGGCCTCAGGGGCTGGTCCCAGGTATGCATCCTCCATTGGGAGATTCCTTCACCTCAAAGCAGCTGAGCCAAGATGTTATACAATGGCCAAGACCCTTTAGACCCTTACTCTATAAACCAAGAGTTGTTGGTGGTATTCTTGTGGGTAATATGCGCTTCTTGTCAGTTACATCACCCAGTTGGTGGATGGTGACCAATGCAAAGATGGTGAAAAGCTTGAAGACAAATGATGCACACAAGTATTGCAGAGTGGATGTTTTGCCATCGGGAGATGTGGCTCGATTCATCTATTTTGGGTCAGCAGAAATCAAGGTGTAAAAGATTTCACCCCATTATAAATACCTGCCCCTCAAAAGTAAAGTTCGAAGCTTTGCAACGAGCAGCTTGTCCTCGGGCAAAATAAAGGATTCCTCTTTTGAATGATGTTTCTATTGCCGGATTTGTTTAAGAAAATCCTATGTGTAGCCCTTTCAAAGACAGATCTGATAAGTGTGTATTTGGATGTCAAAAGCTACAAACTTACTGGAAGAATTGTTGTTATGAAACTGGTCGGAACAATGTCCAGAAATTATTGCTGAATTATTTTGTGAATTTCATTACAAATTGTGTGCCTTGATTTAGTGAGCATCAACAAACATATTGCAAATGGCATATAATTCGTTATTAGAGTATGATTGTTATACACTCTTTTATCACAGAATTGCATTTCTTGAACCCATATCCCCAACTCTCATTGAATGCATTGCACGAGAAATTCCCAATGCATTTAAACCAACATACTGACAGTCAAGGTCATGTGTGTGATCATAACCATTCTTTCTGTTTCTATCATGCTTGACTAAGCTACAACAGGTTGGTTAGAGCTCTTGAGGTAGCTCTCGATTTCACACATGCAGAAGCTTCTGAATACCTATGTCAATTCTGCAAAAACCAACATCGAACAATATATAGATAAGCCATATGAATTTGGCAGCACAACTGAGCACTCATTGCAGCACTGGTGAGCATTGCTCTCACTAACTTACAGCACAACAAAATCTTGAAGAGTCCAGAGAATCAGGAAAGAGAAACAATTGGAGGCACCTGTCCCACCCTTCAAAATTCAAGGGCACCAGAAGAGAGAATCGTGGTGAAGGGAGTGACAAAGTTTGTAGCGCACAAATCCTGGAGGCAGTAGGTACCAGACTCTCTCTCTCTCTCTCCACACACAAACAAAAAGTATCAGATGACTCTAGCCATTCAGTCACCAAGCAGCAGCAGCTTGCAAAGTTTGCACACAAAAAAGTATAGCAATTTTCTCCCAATTCTTAAAAATTCTGTACATGTTTTCTGGTACTTCAGCAACATCTTGAATGAATGGTGTAACACATTTTTAGACAAGCTCATGAAGCTTACCCAATCTTGCAGATTGCTCAATCTTCTTCTTCTTCTTCTTCTGCAATCTACACTGTAAAATACCTACCTAATGGGGATGGGAGTTTCATAGTGCCCCCTGCCCCTAAAGAAATATCATGTTTACAAATGAAAATCAAGCACTGATGACATTTCATTGTGCAATTTTCAGATCACACATATGATACCCGTGCATTCGGAGAATTCTGAAGATTCCCATCATCTTCCACAATTTCAGGTTCCAAATGTGCTGCCTGCCTGCCTTGCTTTGCTGTGACCCCATCCATGATCTGCTGCACAAGATGCAGAACTTGCTAGATCCAAACACATATGACACTCATGCATTTGAAGAATTCTGAGGATTCCCATCTTCTTCCACAATTTCAGGTTACAAATGGGCTGCCTGCCTGCCTGCCTCCCTGCCTATGACCCCATCCATGATCTGCTGCAGCATGAGCCACAAAGCTTGCTAGATCAAGACACACATGACATGAGTGCATTTGAAGAATTGTGGAGGATTCCCAATTGTCTTCTACAATTTCAGGCTATAATTGAAAGTGGTGTGATGCTTGTTGGAAATCTGGTGGAAAACCAGCAAGCAGCTCATGGGACAAGCAAGGGAGAACTGTTAAGGAGAGAGTGGAGTGTTGGGGAGATTTGCAAGTGAAGGAAGAAGAAAGTGAGAGTGGGTAGTGGGTACCGGTGGTAGTTGCAAGGCAGGCGAGGGAGGCTCACTTGATAGATAGATAGATAGATAGATAGAGGTTCTATCAGGCGATATGTAAGACTCTACTGAAGTCACGTTCACGTAGAGCATCCGCGATGATACAAGCCGTGCCTATGCAAATCTGAATCCATCTCTGCAACCTGCCATGCACAGCTCCTGCAAACCAAAACAGCAAAGCCCACCCCAATTTCATGATGCTGTTGAAAATTCTCCTCCTCCGTCATCCAGAAATATCATCCTCATCTGTCATAGAAATTCTCTCAGGCCTTTCTTTCTGCCACTACTCCCTACGGAATCACATCTCTCTCTGGGTCTCTGGGTCTCTCAGATCTCTCTCTCTCTCTCTCTCCGAGATCTCTCCAAGCACTAGACTACTGCTATGACCCAAGAAATCTAGGACCCAATTCATCAAAGCTTCTGCCTCACAAACCTTGCACATCTACTACATACATACATACATTGAGTAGTGTTTTGCGTCTTTCTGGGTTCAATGATCCTTCAACTGTTGGTGATCAAACTGTGAAGAAAGAAAGGAAAGGAAAGAAAAGAAACAAACAACCAACCCAACCCACCCACCCACCACACACAAACACTAGACTACAAAAAAAAAACCCCCAAAATGCAAAAAAAAGAAAACACTAGTGAGAAACAAAACCCAAAAAAAAAGAGCTGCAAGCAAGAGACAAAAAGAGATGAGAAAAATGTGGATTGATTTCTTCCCAAGAAAAGGAAGGAAGAAACCCAGAAAAAGAAAAGAAAAGAAAAAAGACCCACCCACAACCCTACCTCTTCTTCTTCTTCTTCTTCTTCCTCCTCCTCCTCCTCCTCCTCCAGGACAACTACTTCTTCTTCTCCACTGCTCACAATTGGGTCCCAGATTCCTGTGTGAGGTAGTTTGTGAGAGTGAAGAAAGCAAACAAAGAATCTGCAGATCTACTGTATCTCCCACAAACTATATATCATCACCTTCATCATCATCATCATCATCATCATCTATGGGTCCCACAGAAAATTTCTTTTCTTGTCTGAACTTGGTCCCTGAGAGAATCTCTTGAGGAAGCAGCTCTTGTTTGGGGAAAGCAAAGCTCCACTGTAAACACAACAACAAAACCCACCCTTGCAGAGAAAAGCTTGGATCTCTTCTGTATGCCGCCAACAAACACAGTTGCAGAAGCTTGGAGGTCCTTACCTTAGACTCCAGGCCTGAGTGAGTACCTTCAGAGGTGTACCTTACAGCTAGCTGGCCCTTCTTTAGGGTCTCTTGTTAGTCCAGACCCTCAGTCAGAGGGCCACTGCCTTACAGCCAGGGCTTGCCTTTGTTTAGGGTCCCTTAGGTCCACACTCCAGGCCTGAGTGAGTCAGAGGGGGGTACCTTACAGCCAGCCAGCCCTTCTTTAGGGTCGGTCTCTAGTCCACACTCCAGACCTGGGTCAGACGGGTGGTACCTTAACATCCAGCCTTCTTTAGGGCCTATTTTAGTCCAGACCTGAGTGAGTCAGAGGGGTGGGTACCTTACAGCTAGCTGGTCCTTCTTTAGGGCCTCTTAGTCCAGAGTCCAGACCTGAGTGAATCGGAGGGTTGGTGGTACCTTACAGCCAGGTCTTCTTTAGGGTCTCTTAGTCCAGAGTCCAGACCCAAGTAAGAGGGGTGGTACCTTACAGCTGGCCCTTCTTTAGGGCCTCTTTTAGTCCAGATCTGAGTGAAGTCAGAGCTCTTCTTTAGGGCTTTTATTAGTCCCAGAGCTGACTGAGTTAGAGGGGCACCTTACAAGGCTTCTTTAGTGTCCCTTAATCTATGGAGCTGAGTGAGCCATAGGGACGGGGGGCAGGGGTACACTTGGCCTTCATTAGGGTCTCTTTGTCCAGACCCAAGTTTAGAGTGGTACAACTGGGTCCTTTTTTTAGGGACTCTTTCTCTAGACCAGAGTGTTAGACGAGTACTCCTAGCCTTCCTTAGGATCTCTTTCTCCAGACTTAAGGCACCCTGGCCTTTCTTTGGGGTCTTTTTATGCCAGATGAGAGATACCTTAGAGTATATGGGGTTATATTTGTCACTTTTTTTTAACTTATTGAAAAGGAAGCTTGTATCAAAGGCATCCCTTTTTAGGGTTTTTTTTTAGGTTTTTCCTTTTCTTTTCTTGCCTTTCAAAGTCATCAACTAACTTAAGCTTTCATTTGTAGCCTACCAACTAACTTGGTTGGAAAGGGATTGTTATATGTAATATACAAGGCATCCAAAAGCAATGGGGAAATTAAAATTAAATTGAAAAAAAAATCCATTCAAGTGCATCAAAAAAGAGAATACCAACCTAGTATTATTATTATTTTTACATTAGTTCTTGAATTATTGAGAAAGGGGGGGAGGTCATCAAAGCAAGAGAGGCAAGCCCCTAATTTAGCATCGAAAGGGAGCCCATTCCATGTACAAGATACAAAGACCCACATAAGATTTATTCTCTTAGGACCCAAGAAAATGGAACACACACACACACAAACCATGATATTTTTTGACCTTGTGATGCAAGGTTGGTGGAATTGAAAGGGAATTAGGATTGTGTGCACTCTTTGCTCATTCACCAAAAGACAAAAGGAATTGTGTTGCGAAAATGTGTTTACATGGTTTTCGTCTTTTGAAGTGCAATGTATAACTTGCGTGTTGTTGAAGGCTATGCACCAAGCCTTAAAAAGGTCACCACCATAAAACAATGGGCCCCAAGCTCTACCATTGTATGGGGGGTTGGGTTGGGGTTGGGGTTAGGTTTGGGTTTGGGGGGGGTGAGATTGGAAATAGGTACCATACAAATTAGTAAGCACTCTTCCAAAATGATTCATGTTTGGAGATGTGTGTGAAACAAAAGATGTTGAATTGCACAATTTGGAATATATAGCAAATGTACACAAGCCAATTTTTTTTCTTCATTGGCCTACTTGGCAAGGCACAAACCAATTGTTGGCCCATTTTACAAGTGTTAAAAAGTCCTATGTCTATATTCATATCAAAGTTATAGATGCCATGTTAGAAGCCAAAAAAAAAAAACCCTAAATTAGTTTGCCAACCAAGTATGATTGTCTTTTTGCCCATATGACTACCCCCTCCTCCTCTTTGAAGTGGATACTTTCTAACCACCATAATTGGAGTAGGTATCTATCTACTTGTTGCCTTTGAATCCATCTTCCCTCAAGGATTTTGAAAGTTTATACTAAGGGCCACTTTAGTAGACAAGAGTCCAAGGTCTAGAGTGCAATGAAATAGTGCGATCCTATTGGATGAGAGTCGTATATTGGATACACGGCCTTTAGATTTAAAGGTCCAATTTATGGCTTTTCATCCAAAAGTGACAAATTGAGGCTAAACCTACATGGCACTATTTTGAAGTGAAAATCAATTGGTTTTTGAACCAAAAGAAAAAAAAAGAGCTAAAAAGGAGAGCTCATGATTTGAGCTTTTGGATGATTAAATTAAATTAGTTCATGAAGCCCATAGGTTCCCTTAGAGAGCTGGTGGATGACTACACTAGACTATGTAGTGATTTTTGTAAGTAAGTGGGGGAAGGGCCAAATTTATTGTTCCTTCAACCTACTTATTGTGCCCAAAAAATGTTAGATTTGAACTTGGAAGCCCTGATTTTAAATCTAAGCATGAAACATTTGTAATATTTGGAAATAATTTATTTAAAAGAAGTTTGGGATTTTAACCATGGTATGTACCAACATGGGTGGGTGTTGGTTCACCCAAGGCTTGGGAGGGCACCTCTATTATATTTATGAAAAATATTTCCTTGCCTTGTGCACCTACAAGAGGCCTCTTGTAGGTGTAAGGTGCCTTTCACTCCTAACAACTCACAATCTACCTATGTTTAAGCTCATTGTAATTTTTGACCTAATACTATATATGATGGGTTTAAGGCCCGTCGGTGGGAACATTCTTGAGCTACTACCCACCTTGTCCTAGACTCCTTATTTTGGGAATTTGCCCTTCCCCCCAATCTAGGGTTGTTGCCCTAGTCAAATTCCACAAGAACAAGAAGTGGCAATCAAATATTTCCCTCCTCCCAAGCCCTTAAGTCTTTCAACAAGAGAGCCTAAACAAACATTTAACATTTCATTTTACACATCTTAAGGTGAAGTAACAAACACTTATACATCTCCATTTTGAGTCCCTAGTAATCTTCTTCTTTTTTGTCTCCTTTTTTATTCTTTCAACCAACCAACCCAACCCAACCCAACCCAACCCAACTAACTAACCACCCCAAGTTGATTCCAAAGACTACAAACCCCTTGTCCTATCAATGATTGGAAACTTGAAACACACAAACAAGGAATTTTTGGAGTGTGGAAAAGTGACAAAATGTCACCAAAGGAGAGAGAGAGCTCATGAGCAAAAGGAGTCAAGGATTTTTCTTTCTTTGATATTGGGTGAACACAATTCTTTGAATGCTTTGTAGTAGAAAGTGGTAGTGAACAATACGTATATCACAAGAACATCCACGAGAGAAATATATTACGTATTGCCCCAATTGCACTACCAATTGCAAGTGGGGTTCAAGTTGACACATCTAATACAAGTGATGAAGGATGTCAAGAGGTTCATCATTCATTAATATTAATCACAAAGATACAAAGAAAGATACAAAGATATTGAATAAATATGATTAAGTTAACTACAAAAACCATCATGTAGTTTGATCCTCTCTAGTGTTGGCATCTAAGCTAACAAGGATAAGAGGAGACTAATAAAATGTGATTAAAAACCTTCTCATCTTAAAAACAAGAAGAACCAATTCACAAATAGGTGTTCTTCATCATGCATTCTATGTCATGCATTCTACATCATACATTGGAGAACTAAAGTTAAAGCATGTAAATAGTAGCGTGAATCAACTCCAATGCCTCTTCTTCATCCTTGCTTTACTCTCTTGATTCTTGAGCAAAGTCTCACCAAGCACTTTCTTCATGCATCCTTTTGATATCCTATTTTTTTTAGACTTTAGTAAAGTATGTTCATTAAGTAGCACCATCCCCAACATATTTCTCACTTCCTTGAATTTTTGTCTTCCTAGATATTTAGTCATGATATTTGTTAATTGATGATTCTTGGAGACTTGTTGAAGCTCAATTTCACTTGGATTGCACGTGCTCTTTAATGAAGTGATAGTGAAGCTCTATGTGTTTAGTTCTAACATGCATCATCATAAGGTTCTTAACAATTTTGATGTTATGTTTGTCATAGAAAAGTGTCAAAGAAGGTGTAGTAGGTAACTTGAATTGTTCTATAAGATTTTGTAAATATATGGATTTTTTAGTACTTTCAGCTAAGGACTTGCGTTTTGCTTCAATGGAGCTAAATGTTATCATAGGTAGTTTTCAACTACTCCACATTGTGCATGTATTATCAAGTTGGAAAACATGTCCAAAGGTTGACCAACATCCATGCTGATCTTTAGCACAATCCAAATCAATAAATCCAAAAATTGAAAACACATTTCCTCTATTGAAAACAATCTTGTGTTCAATAGTTCCTTTCAACTATTAAAATACATGTTTGGCAATGTGCATAGGGTGCAAACATGATAAAAAAAAGTTAACGCTACTCACTTAGGTGATTGTTTTAAAACAATGGGCTTGTTTGCCATGATCAAGTTGCAAAGTAAAATTGGTCACAAAAGGCAATGAATGAAAACGTATAATTAAATGGATTTTAGAAGGCAATGAAAGGTGATTAACAAATGAGGGGCACATCCAATGACTCAAATGTTGTTGCCAAGTTGATTATTCCACCATGCACAAAAGCTTCACATATAACAAGGTGTGTTATACACAATGGCCATGCGATTAATTTAATATCAACAACAATTGATATTGTACAATAAATTGGTCATAGCTAGGGGTGTATATATATATATATATCATCATCATCATCATCATCATCATCATCATGTTGTAAAAGAAAAAATGTCATGATTTTTTTTTCGTTTTTTAACATCACATTAGTTATGAGGAACCCAAAAGGGATCTCACATTAAATGATGACGTGTTCTAGGAACCTATCTAAATATTTTAAAAAATTGCTACCAAACCAAAATCAATAGGGAAATGTCACAACATGGTTTTCAATTTTTTGTAAATTTAATGATTTTTTTTTCAAAAAGAAAATTTGATCAAGTATTCCATTTATTTTTATTTTTTCACATTTGTGCAAAATTTCAAACAAAAAAAAGACTCGTCATGACACATGTATTTGAATGTTTTCAATCACATTGTCACATTTTGAAAAAATTACATTAATAATTTTTGCATATGATGGGTGCCATAATCATTTTTGGAAAATGATTTTGTGGGTTAAGGATTGATGACAAAGTCACTTGGGGGTTGGGTGCACATTTAAAAAGGTGGCAAAGAAAACAAAATGTCAAAAGATGAATGTGAATTTTTTATAACCAAATTAGAATGACTCATCTCACTTAGTTTTTAATGGTAAAAATCCCTAACTTGAAGTTACTATACTGTATAATTATTTTCAACACAATATCCATGCCTTACAAGGCCAGACCAACAAAATCAAAATCAAAGATTATGGGATTCTTTTTCAAATTGATGATGCATCATTCATTGGTAGTGTTAGGGTACATATGACAATGGTGTGGCTTTAATCTTTAGTCACAATGATAAAAAAAAAGGTGGAAAAATCTTGGGATAGTTGCAATATGTTGGAATTTTAAAATTATACAATTATATTATATCGTAATCTCCATTCTATAATATTATTCCAATGTGAATGGGTTTGAAATGGCTTAAATAGTTTGAGTTTGAAACATACAAGAAAGACGATGCCAAATTTGTAATGTTTAAATTTTGCCACATTTTACCTCATGGCAATGAATCATTTGTCTTCCTTTCACTCAAATTATAAACACAATCCAGGGTGAAATGTTTTTTTGAAAAAGGAACTTCAAAATAGGTGCATATTTTTTTACACATATGACACAAATACATTAGCACTTGAATGAATTTGCAAATGGGCTAGATGCACTAGGTGTTATACCAAATGCACCGATAATAATGCAATGTATTTTTCTCTAGATGGAATCACTATTGTTTAATAAATCAAGATTGATTATGAATGAGGTAAAAAATTAAAAGGAGTCCCATATATAAGGTAATCTTAATGACCCCAATTTGAGGGCATGCAATCTATGCGTTAAACAAAAAATCAATTAAAAAAGATACCAAAACATTGTTTCCTACCATATGTATACTTGTGTCATCATCCCAAATGGGATCATCTTCAAAGCTTTAACCCAGTAGTGAAAAAATTTATTGGTCCAAGTGTGAACTCAAATGTCATCGGCCCCAAGTGTTGAGGTTTGGGATGTGAAAAGGCAAATAGAAAGGATTAATAATGTAAAGGCAAATATGGTGGCCAATGGGAGATTCCCCATGTATTTCCCCCTAGATGAATGAATTTCTTTAGGTAACATGAAAAGGCATTAATTCATTGAAATGGTTTAATGGGAGGATGGCCAATGGGAAATTCCCATGCATTTCCCCATGACATGGAAAGGCAAATGCATTTCCTTGTATGATATGAAGAGACATTGATTGGTTGAAAACACATTTTTTTAATTTAAAATTTAATTTCCAATGAAAATCTAAATTCAATAAAAATAATAATTCTTGGTTGCAAATTTGGAAAATGATCAATGTGCACATTGCCTTGTTGAGGGTTTTCCAATAGTACCAAAAAATGCAATGAGGGGCTACATAGTTCAAGAGGGTTAAAATGTGATCACAAATAAATAAACAAACATACAAAACAAAACAAACACCTATTTTAGATGTGTGCAATTCACTTGTATACATGATCCCAAACTAGTTGCATATTAGTGACAATCAAGTGGTAAGAAAGTTGAAAGTGATGGTTAGTACATATAAGCACAAATATATCAACATGATTATGCCAAAGTTGATGAAAATCATATGTTATCCATGCAATTCATGAACAAGGTCCCCTAACATAGTTGACCATTTGTCTTGAATTATGCCACATTATCATAAATGTATAACATGAGCAATGGGACATGTCATACATCACAACATGATACCAATACAAAGTCAAGTAACTGACTACAACCATTGTAAAGAAGAATACTCATTAACACCATTTACAATTCAAAATAATTTAAAAATTAACGTGAATAAAAATATTAACAATGTTGACCTAAAATAAAACCCATCATTATAGTCAAGCTTTTGTTATTTGGTTAATGTGGCTAGTTGACATGGAATTTATGAAATTCAATAATAAAATTATAGTCTTAAAGGAATAAAACATTCTTGATACTTGTACTTTAATTGGTTAAAAAAATTCCTTCTTATGTTGGGTTGGTTTTGTTTTAAAAAGAAGGTCAGGTAGGAGGTTTTAATGAACATGTATCTAGATCACATTTAGTTTCAATTGTAATATTTTTTGATGATAGCAAACTTGTTGGTACTTTAATTATTTATGATTTACAATATTTAATGATGATTATTTTACGTATCAATGTGTTTGTTGAGCAAGGATTAATCTTTGATTATGTGTATGTGTAACAAAATATATGTGTAATGATTTGAACTTAAAGGTTTAGGGTTGAATAAATGTGAAAAGGATTAAAATCTAGGTTATGCAAATTTATGCAAATGATGGTAGCTTATGTATGATAGAATAAAACATACCTTGATACAAATCAAGGGTCGACTTGTCAAGGATGTAGAATATAGGGTTAAGGTTTAAGGTATATGTTAAAAAATGATTTTGAAATTATGCATAAGTTAAAATTGTTTTTATTGAGTATCAATCGATCATCATACTATACATTTAGAAATAACAATTTTAGCAATCCTAACCACTTTTACTTATAATTATGACAACATCATCATTGGCTAGTGTGTAATGTAGTAAATCTCTATTTGGGAATTTATTTTTACTTGACGAAAATACACTAGGGGGGGCACTTTTGTATGTCATTGTAATTTTTTTTCCTAGGTGGTTCACTTTTGAACTTCATCAATGTCCCTATTGAGAAAGATGTTCACAATGTGTTTGAATATTATGATAGCCCATTACATTAAAAAATCAATTGCTGAAAAAAACACATTTTTTCAATTTCATATTATGTGATGTTAGAGTATTTTTTTCAAAAAAATATCTATAAGATTATATTAAAAAACAAAAAACATGTTCCCTAAATAATTTTAATGATTTTAACATTTATAAAAGTTGAGGATACATTGAACCACGTGATTCCACATAATTTGAACCATGTTTGTGAACAATGTGAAGAATTTGAAAACTTTCATTTCAAAAAAAAAGGATTTTTCAATAAAAATGTATAAAATATGTGGTAAGTTGAAAATTTGACAAACAATTCACATGGAAGGTGACAAACATTAGCTAAGGTGGCTTTGTTTTAAGTTCAATTACAAATATTTATTTTAATGACTAATGAAGCTTTAATGTTATTATAATCTAAACTAAAAAACTAGCATTGTGATATTTATGTACACCATAAATAAACCCATGGATCCTTGAATTTCAAGTATTAATTAATTTTCAAATAATATTAAATAACATTAATTTTTCAAAAATAAATATTATAAGGTTGAACACCAAAATTGAAACCCAAAAATAAATGCACGTTTTTCAAACAACCATAGTTTACACATTATAATATTAAACCCAAAAGTATTCAAAAGGGGTCCTCTATAGTGTGCTTTCACCTAACTTATTTTCCAACCTAACAATAATCATACATTATTGAGAAGATGAGGTGTGCTTGTGGCTAATTCTTTTTAATGTTAAAATGATGAAAACCTCTAAAGTTTAAATGATCAAGTCTATAATGCCAAATGTAAACTTTATTTAATGTTTTTGCTAAATAGAATTTATTTAGCTCAATAGAAAGCATATAAAGACAATATTCATAAAGACCGCATTAGTGGTCTCTTTGTCCTTGGGCCACAACATGTGGATCCTTTGATCTTGTGATGAGTAAACATTTGTTAGAATATCAAACATGTAATCAAATTTGCATTAATAATAGTGACCACAAAGTGAATATTACACTTGAAATTAACAATGTAAAAAACATCATTGATGACTTTTATTTTTCTAGAAGAAAATGTGAACTTCAAATCACCCTTGCTAAGTACATCATGAATGTCCCACCATCATGATCACTTTTGATGTTTGATGTTCTTATGGGCTTTTTCATTTAATCAAATGAATGGGAAATTATAATAAAATGTTTCTATCAAATATATACCAATCATCTTCACAATCAACATTTCAAGTGTTGTTTCCAATACTTGGGTCAAATTTTCATGGTTGCCCACTAATGAATATTCATTATTGTCTAGATTGATAGTGTTCACTTGTTTCTCTCTATTGGTTGAGATAGCTTTAGTGTGGGGACAATGACAAGTTCCATGTCCCACTTTTATGCACTTCCTGCAATAACATCATTCTTTTCAAACTTGGCATTATAATATGTAGCTAGCAACTTCACCTTTCAAGCTGGCACATCATGTTCAACAATTTATTTATGAACATCTTCTTGAATTTCACCATTAAAGAGGTTCCTCCAATTCTTGCATGCAAACATGGCATATATGATTACATGTCAAAATTTAGGCTAATCTATGCTACTTAAGCTAGATAAGCTAGGCCATTTATTATAGGTAACCTAAGTTAAACCACGTAGGCTAAGTGGCCTAGCACCTAGCTTAAGTCACATAAGCTAATAACATGGGCTAACTAGGAGCTAGGTAGCATAACCTACACTTTAATTAACATTAATCACATAAACTCCCTAACCTATATTAGGGTAGACAAGTTGCAAGAATAAGGATTTGAACCTCCCACCTTCACATTGAATGGCAAAGTTTTTACCGTTACATGAACTTTTTGTAACATAGAATGTAACAACATTTCAATAAACATTTTTTTCTAACCTATTTAAATGACCTATTCAACCTACCTTGGGCTACCCATGTTATTCAAACACTTACTTAGGGGTTACTTAAGGGCAAAAACACACTAAGGTGTAATGTTTTTAAACATATGTACACAAACTTTACTAATGTTTAAAATGGCCAAAATAACATTGTAAATACAATATAAGTATAGGATAATTATTACAAAAGTCATATGGCAAGGCTAAATTTTTTGTTTGTTTTAAGATTTTATAAATGGTAGGTAATTGTATCAAAATTTTACATTCAAAAAATGAGAAGTTGAGTTATTATTTTAAATAAATTTTAAAAATCATAAAAAAATCATATTTCATCATATATCTCAAACTATGGTCAACAAAATCTTTCAAAATCATCTTCTTTTGTTTCAATGGCATCACAATATTCTCCATGTCAAAAAAAAATCACACAACAAGACTTTTTAATAAATATGTTAAATCCATAATAATATAATATGGACTATGATGTAATTTTATAACACTTCAAAAGTTCAATATGTTGTGACAACTGAAAATCCATTCATGAAATTCATATGATGTGATCATTCATATAAAATATTATTTTATTTCACATCTTATTCATTTTATTCTATTTCCATGGCTAATTGTGACAAAATTATGCAATCACATGTAATGTGTTTTTGCCCTTAATTTATTTAGGCTACATAGGTGTTTACTTAGAAGGGTTTACCTAGGGGCTACCTACGTTAAGCTACCTAGGGATTGCTCAAACTACCTAAAGGCCTACCTAAAGGTTCCTTAAATTACCGTAGGAAGGCCCATTTGAAGGTTGCTTAAATTACCTAGGGATTGCTTATACTACTTAAAGTCTCACTTGAAGGTTGTTTAAATTTTTTAAGGATTGTTTAAACTACCTAAAAGTCTATCCAAGGGTTGCCTAATTCACCTAGGGATTATTTAAATTACTTAAAGGCCTACCCAGAGGTTGCATATGTTACATATCCATTTGTGATATCTATGATGCCATGTGTGAATCTACATTAAATAACTAATGATTTATAATTGCAATGTTTATCTAATAGTCACATCTATTGTGTTATGTTGCACCCATATGTCAAGTGTTAAGTTTTTATTTATATTTTTTCACTTGAACATATAAACATCCATTGTTAATCATGCAATGGGGATTAATTATTATTGGCACAACTTGTCATGATTAAATTGGCCACAACAATACATCTTTGGGTTTTGTAACTTCTCTTGTGATGTTATGTGTTAATATATTATTTAATAATTAAAGATAGAGTTGCATTATTCATTTAATAGTTACATGTGTTATGTTTTGTTACACCTATATGTGAAGTTTTTATTTGATATTTTTTAATTTGGATATACAAACATTCACTCTTAGTCATGCAATGGGGACTAATTATTGTTGTTGCCATTCGTCCTAATTCTATTGGGCACAACAAGACATCTTTGGGTTTTGTAACTTTTCTTATGATGTCATGTGTTAATATATTATTTGATAACGAGGGATTTAGAATTACAACTTTCATGTAATAGTTGCATGTGTTGTGTTTTGTTACACCCACTAGTCATGATGTTGACTACAATGACAACACCATGTTGCCTCATGGCATGCCATGTCATCATCATGGAAGATTAATTCGTTATTATTCACAAAGGTCAATGGTGCTTTTGACTAATAATTTCCCATCACAAATATATATTAACACAAATTGAATAATAATGAAGTATTTTCCCCTAAAACCAATAAGTTTTCATATTGATTATAATCATAAAATCATGGTGTCACATGACATGTTGATGACCTTTGCCATTAGTTAGTGATTTATGTGATTAAGTAATTATAAATGTAGTTAAAATAAATAAACAAACAATATTCATCTTTGGGTTTGATTGAAAAAAACACAATGTGTTCTAATATTTGTAAGTAAAATCCAAATCACGTTCATAAGATTATCGTAACAAAAAAATTATAACTTTTCTAATGATCATGTTGTTAGGAAGGCATTGGTCATATTTAACAAAGAGATTGACATAAATTCTCCAACTATCCTCATGCAATCCATGACCTTCAATATCCATTCAAGTCCACATTTAAACTAGAAAACTTATTTGCACTACTAAAATGATAGCATTGTATTTGTATTTGTACCTTCAATTTTCAAGGTTTCCCAACAATCCTTAGGATCTATTGGGTGTAATACAAAAGTCCAAAAACATTATCCTTGACATTTAGTTTTATGTTGGTTGAAGATTCTTTTGATTGCTTTTGCAAAGTCATTGAATTAGGAACTAGAATCTCAATGATTATAGGAATATAGTTCCGGAACAAGTGTTGCTACTAGGTTTCACAAATATTCCTTTCTAGAATAGTTTGGACCTTGAATTTTCACATGGTGTAGTTTGAGGTGCTTTCCAATTTATTTTGATTTGACAAGTAGTTTTAGTAAAAGTTATGTTTCCTTGATAGTTTATGTTATGATCTTAAAAATCACATTGATAACTTTACAATAAAGAAGAAAATTTGTTTCAACAAAACAATGACATGATCAATTTTGTGTCCAAGATCAAGTTCTATGTCATGCATCCTATGTCATATGGTGGATAACTAACATGTAAACAGTAAGGAAAATCAACTCCAACAAGTGACACATTTTTCCTTTTACCAATGAGGAAAAATTGATTCCCTTATATGTAGAAACATTACTTAACATTTCCAAGGGGTATTCGTATATATAGGTTTAACATTGATGTGTTGAAATAGGTAATCTTTGGAAAGTGGGGCTTATTTGCAATTGCACTCTTAATAAACCTCTTTTCTCATAGGCATAAAACATCCCATGTCCCTTAATTCATCGTGTTTCATCAAACCTTGTAGTTCATATCACCCATTTGCCCTTTCACACACCACCACAACCCCATTTTTCACCCTCTTTCTTACGCAAACCATACACCACCCACCAACTCCCCATACCATTTTAACAAATCACACACCACCCACTAGCTCCCCCCACCAACCCTTAATCCTATGTGTGAATGTGGAGCCCCAACCCAACACTTTCTTAATCCCTTTAAACAATGCACATGTAAAACCTTTTCCCCCTTCCAGTTTGTTAGCCCTTATAGTTGCCCATGATAAGACCCCCCAACCTACCCCCATCTTCCCAACATGCCTACAACCTCCACCTAGAGCCTCTTGCCCTGCCTGAAGGTGTTAATAATCCCTTCGAAGATTAACCTGTCTTTAGCATTCATGTTCAACATTCAATCCATCTAATCCAAACCTACATGACCATCCCAGACCAATACTTTCATTTACTCCGAACTCATTTGCATTAATTTGAGCTTGGGTTTCAACATTAGATGTCCTTAGGTCCTTCCATCTTGGCTTTTGTCATCTTCAACTGTATAATTACATCCCCATTGCTTACGACATGATGTACAAATGACATTTTGTTTTCCATTAGATAAGTTGGTACATAACCCCTATGATGTGGTAGTTTGACATTTGTTCCTTTTGTTACCACAATGGCGTTTTATTTTGCCCCCTTGAAGGAGGGCCATTGGGCATAGGGAAATGATGATCCAACTTAAATGTTTTCTAATAGGTGATGGTGAAAACATGGTGAAGAATTTTTTTTTACAAGCCCAAGTTTTGGCAAGAAGTTCGAGCTCAATGTTTCAGCTCGACATGATATTCCAATTCATAAGCATTTTCTCTATAATCTAGCCCTTGGACGTGCATGAGAATACTTTTAAGCAACATGTGTTTTGGCACCATTTTCTCCTACACCCACTTCATTTGACACCATTTTAGCTCTCACCGTTCTACATCTTGAATTATACGACTTTTTCCCATTTTTTTTGGAAGACTATGAACTAGACCAAGACCTTGAACTTTCATCTAACTCCTTTAACCTAACATTTCAATTTCCAATGCATGTTAAATTTATTTGCAAATGGTCTTTTTGGGATGGGTTTTGAATACTTTTAAAACTATTTTCACCCATAAAAATCCGTGAGTGGATTCCCATAATCGTTTCAACTTTGCTTTTATATCACACAAGGTCACGTTCCACATTGAATTGCACATATCCTTAAGGTCGCCCACCTCTTGGCCATGACCAAGCCCTTAGGTGGAGTTCGTCCCATTACCATAATATAAATGTTGTATCAATTCACAAGCCACATTTTATGCTTTCAAATTTGTGATGCTTTTGCAACACATTTATCCTTGCACCAATTCAGAGTAACAACCAAACTTGGATGTGAAATAATAATCCATGCTATCAGGTGCACCTTAGACCTTCACCCCAATTGAGTTGTTTTTTTAGCTAGATGTGATAAATGCCTTCAATTTAATGTCAAGAATGGTCATATTTCAAGAACTTTGTGTAGCAAGTGAGGACATCATACAACTTATCCCATTTGATTGTTCATTTTATGCATTTGAATCTCCCTTGTTTTATAATCATTGTAACCATGATGGTGATTTCATGGTCATCCCATTTGCCATGGGAATTCGTTAAGGTGATCTTTTGGGAGGGGCATTATTTGCCTTAGTTCACTTTAGGGCACTATGTTCTACAACTAGCCATTTCCCCTCTTGTTTATTTCCATTCATTACATATGACATTCACATCATTGGCCCCCCCTGTGTTGTATCATTTGCATATGAACACTTTTAGACTAAACTCCATGTAATGGGTCTTTCTATCCAACCTCAGAAATGTGTAACATGGTCCCCCTTTGACTTGTGGCCTAACTTCAACACACCATCTCAATTTAACACGCCATTAAAAGGAAATAGAGTATTGGGGGTTCCATAGGGCACTTTATCATTTAATTAAATCATCTTTAATCAAAGATACCTTGTAAAAAAATGTTTGACATGTTAACATTTTCCTTAAATTGGGTGATGTCCATGTACCCTTTGGAATTTTAACTCCTTGCTATGTGTAACAACCATCGTATATATTAGGTTGCACACTTCCTTCTCCCACCTTCATAAATTTCCTTGTTTTTTTTTACTTCTCCTTCCTTCAAGTGTTTGGACACCTCGTCCAAGGTCTTTTGATAGCTCTAAATGATTTCTAGCTCATAAATAAACCTTTCCCCTAATAACTCTTGGTGGCATTGGGTTCATATTGACATCCATGATCGCACCGACAACTTATTTAGGGAATTGGGCCTTTGTAACTTCAATCATAGTTGCTAAGTTCATGGTCGACCAACCTCCCTTCCTTTTTGAAGTGTGCCCGAATTTTATCATGTTTCAGCCTTGGGGTGAATGTTTGGCTTATAGTTTGACCAATCTTCCCAACCTTTCGATTATTTTCCCCAATTTTTTTACAATGTTTTGGACGTGGCTTGGATTACCACATCCTTCAATTGCAGGTTTCCCTGATGTGTGTGCACGCATCCCATCAACCTATGGGTATCCATCTTTTATGTTGTGCCCATAACAACAAGTCGCACAAGGACCCATGATATAGTTCGTGACACTTTTGTTGCAATTGTGTGAGATGTTGGCTCCCATGTGGGACAATAACAACTACATGCACTTCCTTTAGTCACATTCAATTCCTCTTGTCGACGAGTTAACATTGTGCTCACCAAAGATGAAATATGCACCTTAGCTAATGTTGTCATAGTTAACCCAACACATGTGAATTTACTTCTTTGATCTTACATAATTCAAAGATTTGCTACCTTCAATGTGACTCAAGTCAAAAAAAGGAATTATCTCAACACCCAATCAATCAATTCCTCCTTTTAGCAATTGAAATATTTGAATGTTTACTTGAATAAGCTGATATGTTCTTATACGATTGTGCCAATGCTATTTGGAACCTAAAAGGGTTAGAAGGCTCTCCCTTTTTGTCTTGATTACTCTTCTTCTTCAAAAAATTTCAAGTAAATTGTAAAGGATGCAACCATCCTCCATCTTAAGTCAAGTAGTAGCAATAGGCCTAGCTACTTCTTGACTACCACCCCTTCAAGACACACCCCTTGGCACTATGATTAAACCTATTACAAGCGATTAATTAATTGTTGAGATGGAAAGTTTTTGACATCTAGTTTGTGCTAACCTGACATTCTTTAGATTACCCTTGTTTTTAATACCTTTGTACATATTTCGAGAATATGCAGCGTGTTTTATATATAAAATTTTGCAAGGACGGAACTTCACCCATAGACATTGTTTACAAACAATGTTTTACAACATGTTTTTATTGAAGAAAAAAAAAAATTGCTTTTGTTTGGTTCCAAAAACTGGTTTTAGTAGATTGTTTGAAATGAGAACAATCCAGATGCTCTGTTTTCATCCACGAACGGAGCAGCTATGACATTAGGTCATCCACGAACAGAGCAACTATGACACTAGGCTTTCGTTGTTTTGCTCAGCGCCAGCGACGGAGACAGAAAAGGGGAGAGGGAGAGCGCGCGCGCGCGCGCGCGCGCAAGAAACGGGATGCTGCTCTTCTCGCCGTTGAAATCTAACTCATCTGCAGTCTTGGTCCTGCTTTCTCTTTGCTCTCGTCATTCTGGAAATGAACTGCTTTCTTTGCAGGCAAGAGAACGCAGCGCTTTATTCTTAATTTGCTTCATTTCATTTCATTTAATTTAATTTTGTGTGTGTGTGAAAACACAGAATCTCAAAGCTGGAGCGATTCTGGAAGCGACAGTGTGCTCTACACTTTTGTGTTTTGCAGCCGCGATTATGGCCGTCACGCCTGGTTATAACCCAGTAAGCAGTAGTCATCATCCAGTCTCTGTTGTTTCTCTCTCTCTCTTTTCTTCATCACTCTGAATTCTACCTTCCTGTCATACCTCGATTTGAACCGGAATTTTCAATTAGGTCATTATTGCATTTGTGTTGGAAGAAGTAGCTGAAAAACCTTTTGTTATTGGCAAGTTTAACACCTGGCTTTTTTCCCTCCGCAAAAGAATCCGAATAGAATTTGTTTGAGGGAGATATGATCTATTATGCAGTTGTTTGTTATGTTGAGCAGTTTTTTTGTAAAATAAAGATTCCATGTGCGCCTGCATCAACTCCCATGAACATAGCTCTTGTTTCTCCCCAGCAAGGGAGAGACAGCCAAATTTTCTTCATCATGAGTAATAATACGAATTTGTCACGTCAATTCTTCTTAACAGAGACATTCACAGGGTGAGGTGTTGCATTACTCTGCTTCAGAACAATTGCAGTAGAGGTTTATCAGGTAAGGTCAAACATTCTTTTCTGTCAAATGTAGTCTTTCCATTTAGAATAGACAAGGTATTTTCTTTAGGTGAAGAGTGACTCACAAGAAGATTGGTCACAAAAAAAACTGACATAGACATACCAAATGATGATTGTGAGGGTGATTTGATCAAGTATTATTTATTCTTAGCTTGTATCTGAAGCAGAAGCACAAAGACAGGTTTGATACGCTCATCAGGCAATACAATATCAAGGGAGGCTAATGTATACTTGAAACCAAGGAGGTTTTGAAGTCGTTGATTGGGCATCAGAGACATACATACACTCACAAGACTCAAAACAGGTATTTGATTTGGTGTTTGTGAAGCCAATTTATTTGGCCCTTGTAGCAGAGAAATCCAGCAGCTGGCATGTATGCCATGTTTTGGTCTTCCGTCCAATGACCAGTTGGTAAAAGTTAGGACATGATTGCATGGTCAGTGTATGTTTGTTTTTGGGTGCATTCTCTTGAAAATGTTGTGTTAAGATCTTAGAGGACAGCAACACAAAGTTTGAAAACCTGGTGCATGATACAGCAACTGATTTCCTGTTTTGGATTAAAGAAGTTGATGTAAGTTTCTGTGTGATTGCAATCAAATTATGTCAAACATTGTGCATTGAGCTTATGTGCGTCTTCAAGCATTAGTTCTCAACAATTGCAATCCTGCAGTCCAGATAATCTAGAAAGAAAAATCCTGTGAGATTAGTTACTGACAATGACACCTTTGTGTAAGGTTATCACTGAATGTGGTAGGCACTGGAAAATTACAAACATCAAGTCCACTTGGTTGTAACAGAACAAACCATTGTAATGTGCTACATGGATATAGACCAGAAGGAGGATTTCATGCTCTCTTTTTTCCATAACTTCAATGCATGAGTTGGCTGCAGAGCTTGTGGTGAGAAGCTGAGAAGATGGGGCTATGCATGGAGCATTGGACAGCAGGCTCATATGATGTGCGTGCCTGTTTCATGTCTTGCTTTGGTTTGAAAAACTTGAGGCATCCATATGGCCTTGAAGACCCGGAAACCATTGCCATCGACACTGCATGTAATCTCCCTTACCAAACCTGTCTGTCTTTTGACAATATATTCATTGGGGTGTCCTTATTTAAATTGGTGCTGTCCAGATTGGTAGTGCTCCTCCTAATAACTCTGCAGAATGTTTTATTTCTAACTTAGTTAGAGCTGAGCTGTGAAGTACTCAGTTATTATGAGCCCACAATTTCAAATTTCATTTTCCCATTTCAGGAAACCCTTCATGTCACATGGTGTCTACTCAAAGACAGTTGACAGGCAAGGGAGGGTGGTAGTTTTCTAAATTTAAACTGTTATATGAGAATTGTTTTAGAAATCTCCAAGACGCCTATGGTGCTACAGATGATAATTTATCTGCTGAAATGTACTTACCACAAATTTGGTGTTTAGGTACTTGAGGGCCTCATTCAACTTATGCCATTTAGTGACAGTTTTGGTGAAAAAACTCTGGATTTGACTTTGTTTGTTTGGCAGTCAGTGTGAGTGAAGTGGAAGCTCTATATGAGTTCTTCAAGAAGATAAGTAGCACTGCCACTGATGATGGTGTTGTGAATAAGGTATAGTTCTTGCTCCACCTGCTTTCAAACAAAATGAAATTCACCATCAAAAAACCATTAGCATTGATGACTTGGTCAGTTTTTTTTGGCCTAAATATGTGAATGGACTTAACATCACGTGAGTACCATGCATTTGGAGAGTACATGACAGCTCTCCTATCCAATCATTTCCACCTTTTGGTTTCATATCCCTATTGATGCTTGATTTTCCATTTCTTTGCTTCTGGACTAATATTTTCACTTGCTTTGAATGTGCTGACTTCAAATTTTGGCAGGAGGAGTTTCAGTCAGCTTTGTTCAAAACAAGTAAGAAGGAGAGTCTTTTTGCAGATCGGGTAAATCCTTCATGTCTACATCCACTGTTGCAGCCTTTATCACCTTCATTCTCACATGTGTACAATTTCACAGATGTCTGCATTTTTTTGGACAACTGCAGCTATGAATTATCATCTGTTGGATTTGGACCAGCTTAAATTGAAAATTGGCAAACTGGCATTGCTGCATGTGATTCAGTGGCAGGGGCTGAACATTACTAGGCTGTCTACTGTTTAGTTTTTCCTTATGTCAGAAAAGCCAAAGAATTTGTGATTGCTATTGTGACTGTCATCTTGCTGTGTTTGAACATATTTGGAGACAGTTGTCAACGGTAGGGCTGGCTTGTCTTGTGGAGTGAATGAAGTGGAAAATTGTGACTATAGCTGATCACTAGATTCTTGTGAAACCTTGTATTATGTCCACCTTCGCTTTTCATTGCACACTCAGACTGTAAGTATATGTGGATGGATGTTATGGAAATGCTTTCCCTTGCAGGTTTTCAACTTGTTTGATGAAAAGCATAATGGGTATTTGGAGTTTGGAGAATTTGCTCGGGCACTTTCAGTTTTTCATCCCAATGCCAATGTTGAAGAGAAAATTGACTGTAATTTCACTTTGCTAAACCTCCTAGGCATTTTCTTGGTTGGATGATTGTTAAGCATGAGTCCTGTGATGACAAACCTCAAACATATTGCGGCAATCCAGTGATAGCAATCCCTATGTTTAGCATGGAGTCCTCCAGGGTTCAATAATGTGCTCCCACTCTACCATGCTGTCAAACAGTTCCTTGTGTCCTATATGTAGTACAGAATGCAGAGCTTAGTGGAGGCATTTATTTGTGTTTGTGGTTGTAGAATATTTGATACGTTTTCTTATCTTCAAGTTAGCAAGTTGAGTTTGTCAATAGGAGTCTGATACCCAACCTTGAGAGTACTTTGTGCTTTCTGTGCAGTTGCATTCCGGCTTTATGATCTTCAGCAACAAGGCTTCATAGAGCGACAGGAGGTTTGTGATCTTTTTTTGGTAGCATTACACTCATCTGAAGTTCAAGATTAAATAATTTATTTTGGAGAATATGACCACGCAATGCAAAAATATTCCAAATCATGACTAGATCAAAACAAGGTCTCTACATTCAGGTTGCATTCTGAGAACCTAAGTCCAACTTTTGGAAGCATGTTGTCATGCGTTTAGAGGGTATTGGATATGGAATAGTAAATGCTGGGTACATGAGAGTTGATTTTGATCTCAAATATTTTTTAAATGGGCTCAAATCTTTCAGGTGAAGAGGATGGTGGTTGCAACTTTGGCAGAGTCTGGCCTCAACCTTTCAGATGATGTAATTGAAGAAATCATTGACAAGGTAGTTGACCACCTCTGGCTGCTTCTCCCTGTCTTGTTTTGCTGCCTGAAGGCATAATCCCCAAATCTCAAGGCAGCCCTTGTTACTGGATACTACACATCATCCCTTGATTCAAGCTGGATAAGAAACATAGTATGAAGGCAGCATCCAGAGAAAACAGTTTCTTTTAGTTTTGACTTGTAGTTTTGGATCACACCTGTGATAATTCTCAATGAGCAAAAATTCACTCTAGTCATAACCTGAGTTTTGTAAGAAATCCCACAGTAAACTAGAGGATTTCCTTTTTAAAGATCTTGTTTGACAGACATTTGAAGAGGCGGACACAAAACATGATGGGAAAATTGACAAGGAAGAATGGCGTTCCCTTGTTTTGCAACATCCTTCACTTTTGAAGAATATGACTCTCTCTTACCTCAAGTAAGTACCTTAGGGCACCGTCCTCAATTTATGTCTTTTGTCTCAAAATTTCTTGTTCTCCCTCATCAAGTGCTTTCTTCCTAGCTAGAGATCTCCTTATCTCTGTTTTTGTTTCCTTGCATATGGATAGCTTAGATCTTTTGTCCATTTTATGCCTTCATAGTTTTTTAGATTGTCTTCCTTCTGTAGTCAGAAAGTTTTGGTCCCCTCCCTTGATTGCTTGGAAGTATGTCAAGACTAGACTTCTAGTCAAGAGTTTATCAGCTATAGGAGATGGGAAGGTCTGTTCGTTCCTCAAATTTGAATGTGGTTTGTGACTGTTTCCCATTGTTTGTCAATTCCCAACATGGTCATGTTATTACTGCAAATCTGGACATCCTCTCAATACCTAGTTTGATTGAACTCTTGTCTAGAGGCACAAACTTCTCAAGAGCTTTCTTGTCTCACCTGTCAATTGAAGAAGCTACTGAGAAAGGTCTCAAAAAGTTTGTCAATAAATAAGAAGAGCTTCTAGGACTTCAAGGAGTTAAAGGGATTTTGAGTGAATGGCAGGCCAAAGTTCTTTTGTTTGTGCAGAAGAGGACTTGTTCTCACTCCATGCTTCAATCCTCTAATCATTCTTCTTTGTTTGTTCTTTTAGGGGATCTGGATCACCTAAAGAGTTTCCAATGTTCCTTCATTCTTACTTACATGGATAAGTGTAGTGATGATTTTGTTGTTGTTCGTAAAAAGCTCTATGTCTCTTCAGTTTTCTTCAAGCTGAATTCTCCAGTTGGCACATATAAGGTCTCAAATCTTGCCCAGTCAGAAATCCTTAAGTTCATCTTTCTTATTGAAATTTCATCATTCTTTTAATAAGGCCCATAATTTTGGTGGTCCTTGTCTTCCATTTCTTTGCACTGTTTGGAAGTTTTACAGAAATCCGATTAAACCAAGATTCATTTATGCAATGAGCTCCACTTCCCTTACTGAGGTTTCTAAGTGGCTCAGTTCTTTCTACAAAGCTATTTTTCCTATGGTCAATGATCTTTGAGCGTCCAAACTCAGAAAGGTTTGTGTTCCTTCTGTTAGTAGTTGGATTCTTAATGACTCTACAGGATTCTACAGGCAGGATTAGTGTATGTGATAGAACTTAATCTTTTGAGATCAGAGGTTGATAATGCTTCTCCACTCGTGCTGCAGTTATTTGTTTTTTCAACTCTAAGATACAGTCAGATAGACCTGATGGATCAAAAATCTCAAATGGAAATTCTGATTAATAAATTGTTTAGTTGGATGTTTAAACTTCGTCATTGTACGATTTTGTTGGTTCAAAGAATAGCTTTGAATAGGTATTTGTGGCTTAAGAATAAACAAGAGATATGTTTGTTTGAAACTCTTCATAGTGTTAAAGTTGTTGAAGCTTCAGACTTAATGTCTTGGTTGAATTTCTTGTTAGATAATTTGTTTCTCCTTTTTGGTCATTGTGCTTATAGACAATGTATTGGTATCCCCCTGGAAACTAATTGTACTGTCTATTTAGCTAACTTCTATCTTCTTTCCTATGAGTTTGATTTTCTCAAACTCTTGAACAACACTTATCCTATTGTGCTTCATAGATTGTCCCTTGTTTGTATGTTTGTGGATGATCTTTTTGTTCTGAGGCTTTGAGAGTTTTATGTACCTAGAGAAAGATGCTTTTGGTGGTGGCATATGCCCAAAAACATCTTGTGAGTTACATTGTAGTTCTAAAGGCTTCTCTTGTAGCTTCTTGGATCTAGTTGTGCAAAGTCATCAAGGTATATCCTGTGGTATCTTTGATAAACGTTCTCAACCAGAGCATGGAGGTATTGACATGATTTGTATGCCTCATGTTCATTCCAATATCTCTATTATTGCTAAGTTGGGGTATTATCAATAGCCAATTTTACAAATTTTTTAGGCTTTGTAGGTCTAAAGATTTCTTTGTTTCTCAAATGGTCAGTCTAATTGTCCTTCTAAAGAATAAGGCTACCCTCTAAAGATTCTTTAATGACTAGAGGGTTGCTCAATAAGAAAAATTCCTTTTTAGAATTTCAGCATTTGGAGTATTCTGAATGATTTTGTTTACAGTCTTGTAAGTGGGGAGTTTCCTGTAAGCCCACTTGGTCTATTTTTTCTTTGCAGTCAGTTTCTCTATGTTTTGTCTTCCTTTGTTCCTTCTCTGTGTGTCTGTTTTCAATTTTTTCTTTTTGTGTTTCTCCTTGTGTTGTTGTAATGCTTGTTAGTATCATGGCCAAGTCTTCCTGTTGCTTCTAGACTTGCAACAGAAACTCAGTATGCAGGTTAGTGTCTGCACTGATCTATGCCCACTATAGGGAGCTGATGAAGTTAGTCAGGAAGTTGTGATAGAGAAGTCGATATCATACATGTTACTGTTGATAGTCCCTGAGCAAGTGAGGTGAGAGACTCACTTTTGTTAATACTGCATGTGATTTTTTGTTCTCTTGTTCTTGCTTTGCGCTCATTGTATCGTCCTTTCTTCCCAGTTTTGTAAGTCCTTTTCTGGAAGGCTTTCTTTGGCTCAAGGAAGAAGTTGTTAACCTGGCTCTGGCTTTCCTAATTGTGAGAATGGAGATTTCTAGATTCTCATGAGAGATATATATCTAATTAAAAAGAAAGATCATAAATCCTCTCATGAATTCAGGACTTTGTTTCGACAAGCTATGGTGTAGATTGTGGGACTTCCTAGAGAGATTTGGGTCCATTTGCTTCTCATTGTTTGAAAGTGATATTCATCAGCACATACATGTCTCAGAAACTGACTAGTGTGTTCTCTGGAATGAACCATGTAACAGGGAGATTACGACATCCTTCCCCAGCTTTATTTTCCACTCACAGGTGGAAGATTTGTAAATCAAGCAGCAAAATGCGTGTTGCTACTTCCAAGCACTTTCTGGAAAACAGATGTGATGGTGTACCTGAGCACAACCAGCTGGCCAACTACAAAGTAGTGAAGTCAGCAAATTTGGCATTAGCTCATGTCAGCACTTTTCTTCAGTAAATCTTTTTTATCTTAGCTTCTGTATGTACATTCTCTGCAAATGTTGTTGGATATACGATTTCCGTTGTGTCATTTTAATGTTGAGATTTTCCACTGAAGACCAATATCTGACTTTCCAGCAGGTCACTGAAGCTGTCCAGTACTGGTGCAGATTTAGTCCCTCTTCCGTGTCAGACATGACTCTTTGGAAGAATTCATGTTGGAATTGGGCCTATTTTGGGTGGATAGCCATCACACAGACATTAGGATTTAGGTCCTTGCATTGCCCTCCACGGGGCCTTTGGATTCAGTTACATTGGGCTCTTCATTCTCCTTTTCAATGAATGAAGTGATGCAGGTTTACAGGAGAAGGTTATGGAGTTAGTTCCCCAATGGTGCGATGTTCTGCTGACACGAGCCTACCATTAAGCATCATTGTGTCAGATGCACAGTGTTTCTGTTTCTGCAGAAACAGATGCACATACTTCCAGAGAAGGCACTCATTTCAGAAACCCATTCAAGGATACTTTTGTATCTGTGCTTCTGATGAGTCCTGTGGCTGTTGGATTTCAAAATGCAACAACAGCATATTGAATGATGCAAATTAGTGTCTGGCTGTATGAGATGTTCAGATTTCTAGGTTCAGATTTCTAGGTACTTCATTCAACCTTGATTCTTCACCCAAAATGAGAGAGTCTTTGTGGTGTTTAGGTCTTGAACCTAAGAGATAGTTTGAAGTTTGGAAGCCACTTACTTATTGACCCTGAAAAGCAAGTTATTGGAAATTGAGCCTGGTGATGATCAGGCATGCTAAGTTTCTTTGCAATGATAGTTCATCAGTCACCTAAACCCTAAACTCTAAAACCCTAAACCCTCACCAACCCTTTCTTTCTTTTTTCAGTTGTGACAACCTATATATTGGGTTTGCATCTGTCCTTCAGAAACTTTCTTTTGTCTCTTTCTTTTCAAATCCAACCAGACCCATCTACCTACCACCTTGCCCCTACTATTTGCTTGCCAACCTACCTACCTACTTAAAAAACTCACCAAGGTTGTGGTGCCACTAGCAACTGATGAGGGTATTACAATATGTGCGAGGTTGGTATTTGCGTGATCCTTCACCTATCTACCTATGCACCAAGGTCATGATGTTGTCAACAACATATGAAGGTATTGCATATGCATTATGTAATCCCACACAACCACCCCACCCCGCCCTCCCTCATCTAGTGAAGCCCTCCTTTTACCCTTTTATGAAACTACATGAAACAACATTCATGTTGGTATTGCATACTATGTCCCATAGTTTGTACCCTTGGCATTAGCCCAAGCAAAAAATGGTGACAAATAGATTTCGAAATAAAAGTTTCATGCAACCATCCTTCAATGGCCACTAATGATAGTTAGATCACAAGTCCATAGTACTAAAACCCTTGGTCCACTCAAGGGTATCAAAGATTTCTTTTGATAAGGGCATGGCATATTTGTTTGAACATGTCTATTTGTTCACTAGATGATAATCCTCACACGTATGACGTTTCATCCAATTGTCAAAAATATTTTTCTTGGTTGACATCACTATTGTTGAGGCATACTCACCCTTGGATAGTTACATCAAACCTTGTTTGAGCTTGAATTGAAACCTTTTCCAACTCATTAAGCATGTAAGGTTGCCTAAAAATCTAATTATCATCCTCAAGTATGATACAAATTTCTTGTCCTTTTAATTGGCCCAATTCCTTCAAGTTGAATGCGAAAACATTTTGTGTAGTTTTGCAATAATTGTTGTGTTTCTTATGCTTCACCTCCTATGACTGCTAGACCAATATCTAGTTCCCATGTTTCCATAGTCAATTGTATTTTAGGTTGGGGTGACAAAATATCCCAGGTACTCAAAGTTGAAGGCATGGATTGTGATTACTACGTAGAATGTGGAGAAATGACCCACTGTCTTGGTGCCTTCACATCATCAACTTTCCAACACCCATTTTTTTTAGTGATCCTAACGATCCCACATATGCCTATGATTTACAAACCATGTCACACCCCCCTTGCACTAACCTAATTATCCAACTACATGCACAATAGAAGGATGTGTAAAGTGGGTGGGCGGGTGACTAGGTGGGAATGAATGTGCAAAACATTTTTGTTTTGCCAAACCTAAGTTGAATATCCATGTGAAGCAATTAAGATCCATAACTTTCCCCAAAGTTTGCCTACAAACTCCTTTTGAAATACTTGGCATGGCAATGATGTTAATTTGAAAACCCATGGCCCATTCTTTCTCATTCACATTGGGCTCCTTCACATTAAATGACTTCAAATCCCAAATCATCCCTAGGTTTCCATCCCATAATGCATGAGCACATGGAAAATTCAAAAACATTGATAAAGGCCAAGATCATTACTCGTGAAAGGCCAACCATGATGACCACAACCAAATGTGGTTTTTCTTCATGGCAAATTATATATGACTAACATTGAGAATCCAATATGTCATTGACCAAATATGTGGGTGACCTTAAGATGAGCTTATATGTTCATTGGGTAACTTGTGGTGGTGTTAAGTTAGTCCACATCCATTGGAATTGATGGCACATGAACTAACTGCCCCAACATATGCTTATACTATCACCAATCCAAGCCCAAATTTCTTGTCATGTTATTAACATCATTGGCCAAAAATCTCTTAGTGATGAAACGTTTTACAACAAATACACACATGGATGCATTTGTGTGGTTTGCAAATATTGCAAATATTGCAAAACATGGACTAATGCCTAAAAAAGTGGCAATTTGGGATTTGAAAGGCCATGACTTGTGCTAACTTGTGAAAGACCCTAACATGGCCATCCTAAAATTACCAAATCATTTACCCATCCTATCCAAATCCTACACTCTTAGCAATGCGATATTGTTTAGCAAGGAATATTGATAACCTAGTATAGTCAATGAATGCAACAAAATGGGGTATTGTTGTTGCAATTTCATATCATGATACGCAAATGCCTACTTTGCCTATGGATCCTTCTCTACATAATGGTGTCATCTAACTAAAATCCCACATTAAAATATTGTAGCTAGACCTAAATTAATACTTCCAAACATCTCCAATAGGCATAACCTATGCTTGGGAATGCTCCATTGGATAACTTTGGTATCCAATGGGCATAATCCTAATGGCCCATTATCAACATCCACAAGTAATTATGGGCTTGGTGATGGTAAAATGTGTTAAGCTTGATGAATGTAATGAATGGCTAATGATTGTGACTTTGACAAGATACCTTAAGGTGGGGTGGAATCCAAGGTCAAATCGTGGAAATTGACATCCCACATGTACCATTGACATCACCATCATTAGGGGGTTCATCATAATCATGGATGTTGCCCTTCAATAATTCAAAACCATGGGGACAACTTGAAAATCCAACTAATATAATTGATTTCCTCGATTTTCTTGAATGCCCCCTAATGAATTTCATTGGCAATGATGCCTTATGAATGTCATTTGTTTGTCATCCTAGTTGGTAATGTGCAATTTCTTACCATAAATATAAGATAATGCTTAATGGATATAAAATTGTTGCACCAACCAATATGTGATAAGATGTAGCATGTCATTTGACCATGATTTGAGCCCACACTATGGTATAATCATGTGGTTGGTGGGGATGAACTTGAATGACAATATCTTATTTGCTACATCTACATCTTATGCCTAGCTAACATCAAGAACTACCTTAGGAATTGTGTTCGGTATTAAGTAATTATCCAACATAATTCCCATCCTTGGTGTTTCCCCACCTTTAATGTGGCCACTAATTGGAACATTAATGCTGGTTGGAAATTAAGAATAACAAATGTTTTGACAAAAAGTAATGGTGTTTAGTACAGTAATGTTGCCACCCCCAACAAATTGTTTGTGTTTTTATTATAGTAATGGAAATAGACGTCCTCCTCAATGTTATTGATGAAAAATCACACCACCAAAAGTTGTCATCCCCATAGGGTTAACAATTATATTCGTTAGCACAAATGATTGTGGTAAGTAAACTTAACACTGGGCTTCACCATGTTGAAGATCCAATCGTTCATCAACACCTCATTGTTTCTACATTCGAACATTCACTCTTGTCATTGGTGTAACTCTTGAAAACATCTAGACATGATTTGGAACCCTATCATGGTTTTCATTGTTAAATACACGTGGGTCCTAATTTCCCTAAAGGTTTGGCATAATATTATCAATTACCACAAATCCTAAAAATCTCATTCCACCCTAGCACAAGTGATTAAGCAAACTTAACATCGGGCTTCACCATGTTGAAGATCTAATCATTCATCAACACCTCATGGTTTCTACATTTGAACATTTACTCTCGTCATTGGTGTAACTCTTGAAAACATCTAAACATAATTTGGACCCCTATCATGGTTTTCATTGTTAAATACACGTGGTTCCTAATTTCCCTGAAGGTTTGGCATAACATTATCAATTACCACAAATCCTAAAAATCTCATTCCACCAAAGTAACCCAAATCATCATCATGATCAAATGGTGATGATTTTCCCTTCACTGGTTTTGAAATTGGCGTATCTAGTTTCACCTAAGATGCCATACTTGTAATGAGAGATTCCCAATGTGTGAATTTCACTTCAAGGTTATTAAATTAACTTGGTGTTGACTTCGGTGCCAAACTTTTATTGGTAGCACATTTCCCCTTTTGGCCTTTCCTAGAACCTTGTCCTTTACTAACATTAATATATTGTGGTTGTTTTGTTGTAGTTCCAAATGTAACGTGAAATAATGTTTTGCATCATGCCCATAAATATTACAATGAGAACATGGTCGGTTAGAATTAAGGTTGGAGGTAATGGCTTGTGATGGATTACGATGAACCTACCTCAAAATATCAAGAATCTCCTTTAGATGTAGATGATGGTCATGTGGGCAATCTAAATTGCACCCCTTGCCATGTAACCCACTAATACCCCTCAAAATATCCCTTATTATAAACTTTTGTGTCACCTCTATGATGAACCCTAAACTTAAATCCAAAGTAACCAAACTTTAACCATTAACCAACATGTTGAATGTGTGGGTTTACCTTAACCTTAACTCAAGGCATTTGCATCCACAAAAATATTTCACAAGGCCAATAAATTGAGGCACATTGTGAACACAACAAATGTGATCTACTAGCCATTAGTCCAATCTCACCACCATAAACAATCAATAAGACAAATGGTGATCAAATCCAGAATATTTACAACAATGCCAACACCATCACAACCTATCTTTCCCACTAACTTTTAACGTTGTTAAGGGAAAATGCACAAATTGGAAGTGATTAGCAAACCCTGAACATGATAATTTGTGTCCCAAGAACACATCTTGGAATATAAACTATCCAATTGGTATTTGATGTTTGCATCCCAAGACTTCATCACAAATGCTAAACCCATCCATGTGGTATATGAAACTTGTGTTTTGAAATCCCATTCCAGAATGTTAAGCCCAACCATGACCAACATTTCCCAAACCAAGGTCAAAACACAAACATACCCAACAAACACAAGTGGAAAGGCATAATTTATGCATCACAAATCTCCAATTTTGTAATTTTTGCTAAAAAATTACAACAAAAATTCAAATATTCATTTAGATTTGTTGATGGTGTGACATTCCACCACCTATAACATGCTACTTTTTGGATTTACCTTGACATTAATATCAATTACTGATAATTGTCGTGCATTTGTCCCATGCACCCAACCAAAAATGACCTCCAAAAATGCTTGTTTCCAAGGGATTTGAAAAATTGCACAAATAATCATCCTTTTCCGAAACTCCATGGCAAAGATGGCACTCAATTTTGTCTCTCAAAAAAAAATTAACGCAAAAATTAGGTATCTTGCTTTTACATTCCAAAAATATTTGTCTCCAAATCCTTAACAACTTCATACACATGTAAATATCATCCTTAGAATATCAATGGCATAGATAGCACCTCGATCGGACTCTGCATGTAGGAGATGTGAATTTCCAAAAAAAATTGGAAATTAAAATTCCTTTCTTAAATTTTCAAAAAAATTAATTGTTAGGAAAATGTTGATTCGATTAGAGGGTAGAATGTGTCCATGATTGGATGTTTAAAAAATTAAATCCATGTTTGATCACTAACCTTTGTTTGCCAACCAATTAGGATGGATGAAAAATTGTTGGATGAATGAAAAAATTTCACACCCAAATTATGGATGAAACACCTTCCACATGGATGGATACATTTTTACAAAATCAAGAATAAAAAAGAGGATCGAAGAAGTCCGAATTGGTGTCTTGATCTTCCTTATCTCAAGGCTCCTTTAAATTCAAAAACCTCACAATGTTACTTGAGCTTGGGAGGTGCAAGGGAGTTTGAATTCATGTGGCAATGGTGCCATGGAATTCCAAGCCTTGCCTGCCCCCTTCTTCCTCCTCTTCCTACAAATGTTATTGTAACATAATGACAACGACAATGATAAAGAAGAAATAAAGGAGGAGGAGGAGGCAACCCCTCCCCACCCTCCTTCTTATTGTCAATAATGCCCAACACTTGACTAAAGGCCCAGGTTCCAACAACAAAGGCAATGGTAGTGGTGAGTTTTGTTGGATAACTCGCACTAAATTTTCATGCAAAACACAAATAAACCCATTGATGCAAAAACAACAAATTTAACTTTAGCATTATCAAGCTAGATATGACTTTTAGGGATTCAAAATGAGACTCATTTACAACAATACAAGAATCTAAGCCCATAAAACACAATGCAAATCACACAAATTGAACACAAAAAAAACTTGCATAAAACACAAAAAACTTGCAACAACAAAACATTATGTTCTAAATCTCAAATCACAAAAAGTGATTTGAAATCACACAACTTGAGATTATATCCCATACACTACATGTTTTGAAACAATGTTCACACTGGAAATAGTTTCAAACTAACTTACCCCAATTTACTTATAGTAACTAATACATGAACATGCTAAAAACAGAAAACTCTTAACATGTGCCCCCAAGTTCTCCCTCTTTCTACCTTCTTTTTGTTATTATCACTTGGGGGTTTACTTTTAATACTTTGAAATGAATTCAAGGGTGCATTATCATCCATGCACCAATTTGGTTTCAATTTGCATTATTTAATAAAATTTTCTTGGTTTATGCATATTGATTTCACCTTGATCTCAAGCTTGTGAATTCATCTTAATCCAATTACACAACTCTCATGCCTTCTTTATTTGTCAGAGCTAGGGAACACATCTTAGGTTTGTATCTTGTTGCAAAACCAAACATGTTTTTTACCCTAACACCACCTGACTAACCTAAAGGTTTGTCAAGGACCAAGTTGGTATCAAAGTTTAAAAAGAAATCCCATGCTAATGACAAGCCAATATGAATTTGTTTCAAAAAAATCAATGCTAGTTCAAGGTATGAATGAATTGTTTAACAAATATTTAATATTGATATCAAGTGGTATGTTCAAAAGTTGATACCTATCCAACATTGGTTTATACCTTAATAGATGCCACTATTGTTAATCTTAGATGATTGGATCTTCTACCGTGAGCAAAATTCACAAGAAGTTTTGTGATTTTGGAGTGGCACAAGCAAAGGATACTTCCCAAGATTGGCACCCAAGACATAGCTTCTCCTGCATAGTGATAGCAATTTTTTTATTTGTTCACACAAACCAAAAGAAGAATTCTTAAATATTCGTGCCATCACACATGGGGGAGTAAAGGTCCAGAAGGTATCCCTTTCAATCCTAATAACTTTCAATTGCATAAAGAAATGGTAACAATCAACCTCCAATGTCACAGATGTAGTGTGGATGTATTTGCACCAGAGTGAGATTGTAAAGAAATGCATTTGATCAGTGTTGTTTGTGTGTTTATGTCAATTGTATCCAGCATTAAGTAAAGAAACTCCCTAAAATCCAATATGGTCATATCAATCAATTTTCGACTGGGAATCATATGACCTATTTTTGCTTGCAATATTTATTCTTGCAAATGCTGTTTTAGAAACTTTCGGATAAAAATTTCAAAATGATATTATGATTCATCTTTTATGGATTAGAAAGGTGGTCCTGTTTTTATCATAATAACAACACAAAACCATTCCCCAAGACTACCTACACAGATGTTGATAAGTTCACTTAATAAGTTCATGGTAACACTGAAAATGGTTGCGGCCATACCATAAGAGAGTCAATCACAAGCGTCAGACCACCTTCATCACATGCCTATCTGGGCTGAACTGCCACAACTCCCCCAATGGACTTCATCAGTTAAGTCCATCAGTTTCTAACTGTGGGTGTGGGTAATAAGTATATAACAGACTACAGACTTTGGACAAACCAGCCATCGCACAAGCAATCAAAGGTGACACTAACTTGATGTCATGCCATAACAAAACCTGTGCAAACATCAAATGTGAGATTTGTACATTAAGCCCATTGCTAGCTGCACCCAACACCACATTCTCATAAACACCACAGTTGTGTTCTATACACAGCAAAAAATGACACTTTGAGTTGAGTTCACGATTTGGTCATTTTGATACTCTCTGATCTACAGATGGTTCATTCATGCACAACAATGGAGCATACATAAAGAGTTTCCAGAAGCTATTTCTAAAGTTCACATGAGTGTAGAGTTCCCCCCAAGTCATAGACCTATTCACAAAAGAGCCATATTTGCTTGTAGCGAATTTCTCCCCTATCACCAGTCAGGACCTTATGGCCAATCACCCTGTATTATAATAGGGCACGTATGTCGCTCAAACCAATCAGTTCTTCAATATGTCAGCTCCACATTCCCCCCATGCAACTGTTAGGATATGGACAGTGCACAGGTATGAGCAACAAGTAAAATCTGCATACATTTGAGCAAAGCCTATATCCTCAATAAAATCAACATTCAGAAATCAAATCTATGAGGACTGCTTGTTAGGAAAAGGTGGTCTCGGATCATTTGCCAGTGACCAGCATGGGAATGACAGAAATACATAAATATCAGTGACACAGACAGAAGACCCTTGAGAATAAAGTTGCATTAATTGCTTCGGTACATAACATCATTTATAAGCCTCATTCTAGTACAACCAGAAGTGGAAAGAAATCCAACACATAAAATTTGAAAGGAGAGGAAACAAGAGAATCTATTGCTGCTTACATCAAGTCTCTTTGCGTCTCTTGACCTTCACATAGGGCAAAACACCACCCAAGTAGCAGAGCTTAGGGCTCCATTCAAGCTGCTGGGCACGACAAAACTGCAAGAAGGTGGTCCCAAAATAGGAATTGAAGCCTGTGAAAATGTGCCACAAGGCATGGCCTTGTGGGTTAATCCAAAGGTTGGACATGAGATGGCACAAATTCCGGTCCACAAGCCAACATATAGCCCCCAGCACCAGACACATAATGTAGCGATGAGCCAAATTACGGACAAGTGGGTCCGTTGTGTGGATGTAATACTTATACATTCTTGGGAGGCAGAGGAGGGCTAGAAATACATAATGTAGCTGGAAGCCAACCACAAAGCGGAATTGGGAGTGGAGCACAGCAAATATGGTGCCATAAAGAAACAGAAAGGTGGGCATAGTGCTGCGATAATGCCAATCAGGAGAGTAAAGAACGTATATGTGTAACAGCATCACCCACACCATTGGTGTTTCGTCACTTTGTTGCTGCCTGCTCAACCCCACCCCCCCAATAGCCACCCATTATTCTACATGAAACATTTGAGTGCAAACAGACAAGGATAGAAACAATAGAAACTACACACCCTTCCTGCATAGTTTGCTTTCATTTTGTACAACAGAGAGGAACCAAACCTGAGAAGTCCCAACATTTTAACATGAACATGTAAGTTTGAAATTTCATGAGCAGCCAAAACAGTTTGAAGAGCAATGACAATTGAGTTCTTTGTAGTGGCCACCAAGACAACCATATCATTTGCATTGGCATTACAATTGGAATTGGCAAAAGGCAAGAGATAGGGAGAGAATGCACATACGCATGCTGGAGGGTGGCATGGAAAAGAATGCTGCCGATTCCAAGAGCTATTGTGGACAAGTGCAAGACGCTGAATCGACGCTCAAACTTTTGATTGATGGAGTAAATGAGGCCAATGAAAGCAAGGATAATGCCGGGGAAATTTGACAACGTATTATAGAACTCAGCAATATATGGTGTCACCTGGTAATTCCTTTCACACCATTCTGTGCTAGCAGTAATTGGCCCCCAGTAGCCACCTGATGGTATTGTCACTTCCTCATCCATTTTCTGAGGCAATGAAGAATTGCACCCCACTCTCAACCCTCTTTGTCAAACAATCGTCTGTTCAATTTCTTCTGGTTCAATTGAAGTGTAAATCTGAAGGTAGGAATCAGACCTGCCAGTGAAGCATCTGGGAGTAAGCCTATGACTGACAAACATGAGACAAAGTACAATTTTTAAAAAATCCAGAGACATGGATCTATATCTCTTCTGATTTGCACTAGAAAAAAGCAAAACATAATGAAGTATTATTATTGCCAGAACTAAGAGGACCCAAGGTGGAAGTATTGATGACTAGTTACAAAATAAAGCAATAACCTAATCAACATAGAGATGTGTAAGCTTCTCCCCCTAACCCTAAAAAGGAGCCAGAAGAGTGTGCAGTAAAAACCCAACCTGTTAGAACAACAGGAGGCACGTGCCATCCATCAGATGGGTGTTTCGAAAAATCCAACAAACTCCTCCATCTTTTCACTTCTTTTCTCCTACTGATTTTTCCATAACTCTTCAAATTCTCACCCCCAAATTGCAAGATGTGGGTCCAACAAAATCTCATTCAAGGTTCCTCCTGGAAACTGAAATTTCCAAAACATATTTGAATCAGAAAAATCGGAAAATACAACAGTGATGAATATAAAAGTGATGAAACATTGACAGGCAAGCAAAGTTCTCCAAGTTATGCAAAATTGCCAAAAAGAGGAAACTGAATTTCCAGAACCTGTGATCACAAACTTAACACAAAAAAGAAGCCGAAATCTTCAATCTCAGGAAGGGAGGATGAACTGAAATCCTTGCCCTCCCGAGCAAAAGAAGTGACTCGAAAGCTCAAAGATTTTTTTCGTTTTTCGGGCTATCTGTTCAGTGAGTTCATTTCTTTGAACTAAAGCTCCAGAGAGGGAAACTTTCTTGACAATATGATCTCAACCCAATTGAGAACTCGCAAACCAGAAGTAAACCCCACCCTCTCCGCTTCTTGATATCAACGAGTGAGGAAGGCAAAAAAAAAACCCAAAAGCCTAAAAACCCCCTACAAAACTAATCAAAGAAATCGCCAGCGAAAGAATTCCTCACCAAAACAGCAACGCCCACTGTTCCTCCTCAAATCACAGAGATCTAAGCACCCACCGACCAAAAAAAAAAATCGGCGATTCACAAAAAACCGAAACTTTACATTTCAATGGCCGAAAGAAAGAAAGCAACACAGCACCCAAAAAGGGAAACGAAAGGAAGTGCAGTAAGAAGAAGAAGAAGAAGAAGAAGAAGAATTCGCCGCCCAAAAAAACCGAAAAAAACAAAACAAAAAAAGAAAAGAAAGCAGAACATTGCTGCTGCACATACATACTCACCAGATTTGAGGTTGCGAAGTCGATGAGAATTAAGAGCTGGTGATGAACACCTCCGCCGAATTGGCAGCGGATCTGCGAAGAAGAGCAAAACAACAACAGCGGCAGCGGCAGCACTGGAAACCCTGAAATGTGCGCGGGGAAGGAAGACACACACCTCGAAGCCCAGGTGCCCCTTGAGAAAGAAGCGCACATGTTCCCCCACATTGGGCACACGTTCCCCAATCATGTTCCTCTCACTGGACTTATGTTCTCCAGGTTGGGCACATGATCCTCACCTTTGGGCGTTACATGGGACACATGTTCCCCGACTTGGGCCACATGTTGGTCACATTGGGCACATGTTCCCAGACTTTGGACATATTGGTCCCCAATATTGGGCACATGTTCCTCCACATTTGGGCACATCTTCCCCACATTGGGCACTTGTTCCTCCACATTTGGGAACAGTTCTTTTCTTCCTTTTAATTTAATAATTTAATTTAATTTTAAATTTAAATTTAATTAAAAAAATTTCCTGGTCATTCACATGATGGGGGAAACAAATAGCTTGATCATCATGGAATGGCTTAGCCCATCCTTTTGGCAGGTTCAAACAAAATCATGAAAGATGATGGAATATTGTAGCTACCATGGTTAGCATTTATTATTATTATTATTATTTTTAATTAAAGAAAAATTTAATCAAATTCCTCGAGTACCTTCACTTGCAAGGATCCCCAGCATTAATTAACATTAAATGGTGACTTTCCTAGGTGGGCTCTAAAAAGAAGAAAACACATTATTTGTTAGGTGATTTTTGAATGCAAAAATGAACTTGATTTTCTAGGATTGGTGTCCTTCTAGTTTTTTTTGTCCATTTTCTTGCATGACTTGCTTTGTGCTATGGTGATGGGTTTAGGTCCTAGCTTTCTTGATTTTTTCTCTTAGGGTTCCTTGTTGTGTGTTTTGTGCTTTTGGGTGTTGTGGTCTTTTGTTTGGACTTGGATCCTTTCTTCTTTTTTCTTCTCTTGTTCCCTTGTCGGGTGTTTTTCCTTTATTTATTTATTTATTTTAAAGGGCCATACTAGCTCGAGTTCCCTATGCCTGAAACAAATGCCTGCTAGTTGCCCTTCTCATTTGTTGCTAAAATTTATTTTTAAAAGGAAAAAAAAAAACTGACCTAATTATTTGGTATCAATCTTCTCCTTTGTTGCTAAAATTTATTTTGAAAAAAGGAAAAAAAAAATTTGACCTAATTATTTGGTATGAATCTTCCATGTCAGGAACAGAACTAATGAGAGGAAAAGAAGAATGTGAAAGTTCTGCCCAGGAAGGTAGGTATCTGCAAATACAAAGGAAAAAAAAATTAGGTCAGAGTTTTACAAAACTTTGGCTCTGCCCCTTACAAGCCAAAAATTCTACACTCACCATGCAAAGTCTTTCCCCTTCTGGCTGGGCAAGCCAACAAACTATGGTTGGGACTAGGGAGGATAAAACAAAAACAAGGAAATATGTCACAATATGCATGTTTAGCATATAAACTTCTTCCATTCATTTTTTTGGGCCCATACATACCCTTGTATGATATACTCTTCAACCTTGCTAGGCCATGTATTTGAACCCTAACCCTAATCCATCTACAGCTGATTCTACAAAGGTGTGAGCTCAACAATGTTTTTTTTTCTTTTGGGGAGAATTTTTTTATTTTTTGACCTTGGAAATTTGATTTTTGATCATACAAAGTAGTTGTATGAGAAAGAAAACCCTAAATTGTATTTTAAAAATACAAGTGAAGAGGTCCAAATAAACATTTGATTGAAACGAGTTATGCAGAGACCGAACTGGGCAACAGATATCAATGTTACTGCTGCTTTTGTCCTCAACACACTTGCAAGAAATCTTGCATGATTTCAAATCTAACTCAAAATTGGACATGGAAAACAACAAGAGAAACACAAAAAAGATGAAAAAGATGTGCATGTATTGTCGCCCCCTAGCTAGCTGACTCGAAGGAGAGGAGAGGAGAAAAGAGAAGAGAAGAAATGAAATTGTGAAGTAGCTTGCTAAGCTTTTGTAGAGCACAGGTACTTGAGGAATTATGCAAAGGAGTTGATGAGAAAGAGAGAAAGGAGTCCGAAAGGTAGGAAAGCAAATTAAAGGCTTTGTTGTTGTGCTTTTGCAATGATCGGGCTCGCCATTGTTGGCGAGCTTTTGCAATGACAAGAAAGTCTTTTTTTCCAAGAAAATATTTGTCCTTGGGGGGAGGGGGGGGGTGTTACTTGGGCTTTTGCTACCTAGGGGTTTTGGGTGTAGCTTTTTTTTTTCTTTAATGGCTCCTTCTTTGCATCCCCCATTGGTTCAAAATATCTCATGTCCTCATTGTTTTAGCCTTTACATTTTAGGTGGCCTTTCGAGGCATGTCAAAAGTGTTCACCCTCCTACTAGCCTCATTTCCTAGGCTAGTTAGGTTGTTTTATCTTTGCAATTTTCTTCTCTTTTTGTGTTTTTCTTTGGTTTTATTCCTCTTGCTTTTTGGGGTTGGCTTCAAGTTCAGTCGAACTCCTTTTTGGGTTTGTTTGAATCTCATTTCACATGCTTTTGTTTATTTCATAGGATCCTTTGAACGATCTAGGACAAAGTTAAGCATGCTTTTCACTTACCCCTTGACCGAATTACTCAAAACTCGACGAACAAATTAACATGGTTCCTTTTCCTATTATTATCACATTGGTGTTTACATTATACTCAAAAAGGTTGTTCAAGTCAACAAGAGGTTCTACTCACCTCAAAAGGTTTATGGTGGGCAACCGGTCTTCTCTTCATGAAAAATCTTTGCATGCCTCATGTGCACCCCATTCTCACCACTCATGGGAAGATTTTCGACCACTAGTTTTCACTAATGTCTAACTTTAAGGAAAGGTGGTGAGTATAGTCGTGCTACCAAAGCTTTCCAGCCCATGACACCAATTATTCTTTTGAAAGACATCGTTGCTACCCTACACTAGTTGCACCCTCCTCCTTTAAACCTTGTCTTTCCACCTACTTTTTACTATTAACTTTAACACATTTTTGTCTCGAATAGGACTTTGTTTGCCCAAGCCTTAACCATTGTTCCCCAATTGTCTTCAAGTGGGTTTCTTGGGATGGTATATGAACATCTATCAGGATGTTTCATACTAGAAGACTCATCCTTATGATTTTCAAAATTATTCCAAGTTACTATTGCCATTGCTTGTGGGGATATCCCTAAGTTGATGGCCCTAATGTTGGGGTTAGTAGATTGTTGGCAATGGCAAAGAGCACTAGTGGTTTTCGTCCTATTGTCGTAGGCAAGGTGTTTTTTTGACTTATTGGTTATTCCATTGTCTTGTAACTTTAGGGTCGTTTCAGGAGCACTTTCCCCCCCATCAGTTTGGAGTATCGACCCTTGGAGGCTATGATGCCATCCTTTTTGACATTCGAGCCTTCCTCGACCTACACCTTCATTGGGCCATGATGTAAGTCGACATTGAAAACACTTTTAACAACATTTTTTGAACTATTTTTAAAAAAAGTTGTGTGATGTCAAAGGGCCTTAAGCGAACATTGTCCCCTGTACTAGGTTGTTTTATGATGCTCATTATTTTCTTTACTACTAGCATGGGTAACATGTGGAGGGGGTCACTATTATTGAATCATTTTCAAGCACGAAACAAGGTGACCCCTTAGGAGGTTATTTATTTGTTTTGGTTGATTATTGAACTATTCTAAAAACCATCATGCAAACCCCCAATTATGTCTTTCCATCCCTAGTGGATGATACCCACATCATGGGGCCTATGAATGAGATTATTCGCACCTTTGACCACCTTTTGACCCAATTAACCTTAGTTGGGTTTAGGGTGAAAGTGTCAAAATGCAAGCTTTTGAATCCATCAAGGATCTCTCCAAGCATAGAGATTTTTCAAGGCTACACTTTGGTCCCAGATGGCTTACACATTTTGAGTGTGCCAATGGGTTTTTAGAACTTTGCCATGCATTTTTTGGATGACGTTTTATCTCAAGACATGGCACATATCGATGATTTTTTTTTCCTGGGAAATTGCCTTGGGCATTTTGTCTTCATGTGTAGTTCATCAATCTCGTTATTTTATATGGACAGTACCTCCTTTTTCTTTCTTGTTTTTTTAAATTGGTTTTGACAAGATAATTATCTAAGTATGTGGGGACATTATGGTTCAAGATCATGGGAATATTTTCAGGGCTCCTTAACGAAGCGTTAGGCTTGATTACCAATATCCTTTGGTGGTATAAGCTTTCTTTCTACAGAAGATTGTGCTCCATTTTTTTTTTTAGGGAGTTGGGTTCTAATGGCTTTGTATTTATGCTTTAGGTTTTGTATTTTTGATAGACCCATTTTGGAAGATTATGTTTCTCAAGTTGAGGAGGGACCCACATTTATTTCAATCATGTTTACGTGTAGTGCAAAATGGTTTTCCTCTTGCAACTAGGGAGATGCAACCTTTTTTTAAGAATTTGGCAATTATTGATGCCCTAGGTATACAAGCATCTTTCATGGACTTCCACCACAACACATCCCTTAGGTCTATCTTGGAGTATGACCCCATTTCTTCAACATTTAGAACCTACATTCATTTTTGTTTGGGCAAGGGGGCATGGCTATGGTTGGTTGTTAGGCCATCTATCCATTCGTTTTGTATCACACATTTTATTTTCACCTTAACATTACATTTTCATCTCAGTTTGATTCAACCTTTGACATCTAATTTTTTCACATGTGAGTGTGGACATGGATTGGACACATTTGGCATACATTTAATTCGTTGTTCGTTTGGAGGTCAACAAGTAGCCACACATGATGCCATCCAAGACATCATGTATGCCTTCGCTTGAAAAAGTGGACATGATGTATGGAAAGAATGGTGGTACGTCTTTACATCATGAATTTCATTATGAGCTGATCTGTACAAGGCTCGAAAGGATTAGGTCTTTGTTGCCGATGTGGTGGTTATTGACCCTACGTGGGAAATGGTGGCTTCAAATGTCATTAGTCGACCAATAGGTGCAACTACCAAATTTAACACCATTGCTAAGATTTGCAAGTATAAATGGGCTTCATGAAGGGCACCACTTTATTTCAATGCCCATGGAGGTGCATAACACACCTAGGCATGATATGGATCATTTCATCAAGGAATGTGCCAATCTTTTCTTCGATAAATGATTAAAAGATCATTTATTCTTGTCTTTTTGCATTCAAATTTTCAAGCACCATGTTAATATTGCTTTTCAACGTGCTTTAACCTCTGCCATAAATAGGAAAATTGTGTTAGCAAGTGATGTTTGTTCTAGACCTCCCATTATTATTAAATCTCACGATTTACATGCATGTGACATTAGAAGGGCCATGGATGAAATAGCTTCCTACCACAAGAAAGATTAACAGGCTTCCCCTTCGTTCTTGCAAGTTGTTCATCTTTTGGCCTTTCTTTGGCCTTCCCTTTTTGTCTCCCATATGATGGTTTTGGCCATCGATCTTTTATTGGATTTTTATGGCTATGGACAAATAGCCACATGAACTCCTTGTCAATTTCATAAATTCCCCAAAGTTTTATTGTTTAGTTGTTGCATCCCTTTTGCTTAAAGAAGTTAGTCCCTCATTTGAATGTTTACACAACTATGAAAGTGTTTATCTTTTTCTTCAAGACCTTGTGTTAATACTCACCCTAGGGTTAATTTCATCATTAAATAATCCTTTAAATATTGAAATGATTTTTTTTAGTGAAAATGTAACATTTAGGTGTTAAAAATTTGCAAAACTATCACAAGCTATGATATGACTAATTTGATTATCCATATGGCAATATCATGGTAGATTATTGTCAATCATTGAAAAATAATAATTTCAACATATAGATTTTTTTTTTTTTTAAATTGTTTTATTAATGTGGAAGCTGACCGTAGGCTTCAAGTAAGTGTTTATTTTAAAATGGGAGGAGCAGTTAGGCACTTTTGGGGCATGGATCTTAATTATTTTGAATTCTAGTGAAGTCACATTTCATATTTTGAAATTATTGATTTACTCAATAATAATAATAATAATCACTACTAAGGGCAAGGAATGTTGTATTTAGATTTAATTTGCAAAATGGTTACCAACTCTAATTAGAGCACAGCCAGGAAGTGAGTGAAATTGTATACGGTTTCACAAAATTGGGTACCATCAGTTCACAAGATTTGCAAGATTTTATTTTGAGAAGACTTGGTTTGCTGAAGAATGTGAATAGTAGTGAAGGCACAGAGGCAAGGCAAATCCAAAACTGAGGGTGAAACTCTTGCGAGGACCAATTTATGTGAGGAAAACAGTTTGGTCCCCGTTTTTTCCCCCCTATATAGGGTTTTCATCATCACTATCAACTTTGTCCCTAGTGTCCAAAAAACTGGGCTCTATAGTAGCCCCAGTTTGGGGTACTTTAAAGATAATTCTAATACACCTCCAAAGTTGAATTGTAGTGAGGGGGGAGCAACTTGGAGCTTGTTCATTTCCAATGAGAAAGTAAGGGTCTCTTTCCATTAGGTTGCTATTGGTGGTGTTACGTCTCAGATATTGTGATGACAAAGTAATGGAAAGCCACCAAACTCTTGTTGGGTGCCCTACTTTTTACAAATATATACATAGATCTGCCTTTTGGGAAAATGCTTCACCTGTACATATGCAATGTGATCGCACATAATACATTCAGCTCAGCTGGATGGGAAAATGTAATGGATAGTCATTGTTGAAGCAAAATTTGTGATCACAACAACCTAATAGAAAGAGACCTTAATTGTATGCTCATTTGCCTTTGTAGGTGAAAACACACAAAGACTCTTTTGATCAAGCACAAGTTAGCTCCTCCTATTCATAATAACTAGTATAGCTTGTGCTGTTGGGCCAAGTGGGAACACGTTGTTTGGCTCAACTGATTTTTCCTTCCAAACCCAATTTTTTTTGTAAATTTTTTTGAATTTCCAGGAACAAAATCCACTCAAAAAATCAATATCTTTCACACCTTAGCTCAAATTAATTATGAAATAAAATTTGTTAAAATTTGACTTCTCTAGGGCTTTCCAATAACACCAAGAATGCCTCGAAATTTCAAATCAGTTTTCATATTTTATGTTATTTAATTTTCATTGAGAAAAATGGTTCAACAATAAATAGCTTTTCACATGATAACTCCAAAACAGTCTCAAACCAAGTTGAGGCACACCCTTACTCATTGAGAGCTTTCTGAAGATAACCAAGCGTTTGGCATGGATCGGCCTCAGCGTGACAAATCAAAATAAAACAAAACAAACTACCTTCCTTCATAGATAGATTCTCTGTTGCCTTTTTCTGTAACAGAGTTTCTAGAAGGGTGTATAGTTATGCCTACTTGAACCCTTCCGGAAATTTCTCGGAGGTACCTCGAATCCTCAAATTTCCGGATCCCAATGCCAGATAATTATAGAGTCCAAATTGGGTTGAGTACATTGTACCTTCCATGTGTCAGTTGTTTATGCAAACAATAGAGAAATCCGTAAATTCACCCTGTCTTCACCCTGTCTTTGGGCCTCCATTTCACCCCCTAACCCCTCTTTCAGTGCGTATCTATGAAGTAATGAAATTTATTATATCTTTAGTATGAAATTCTGAAACTCAGCATTTAATGCACAAGGTTCGAGAGTATTTACAGTAGGTGTACAAGTAGGAGCAGTGAAAATGTGTGTTACTATGTAGCAAGCTGCAGGAGTGCAGGCGCTCAGGAAAATAGAAAGACAGACAGGGTGAACTCAGAAAACCATCAATTTAATGGTCACAAAATAGAGAAATCCGTAAATTCACCCTGTTTTCACCCTGTCTTTGGGCCTCCTTTCACCCCCCTAACCCCTCTTTCAGTGCGTATCTATGAAGTAATGAAATTTATTATATCTTTAGTATGAAATTCTGAAACTCAGCATTTAATGCACAAGGTTCGAGA
>Ga0116231_10000023_pt1 | contig 139192 bp, 94 predicted proteins | sample S1TSphgellanicum_2_FD_89695 | JGI IMG/M metagenome (GOLD analysis project Ga0116231, IMG submission 89695) | Host-associated microbial communities from peat moss isolated from Minnesota, USA - S1T2_Fd - Sphagnum magellanicum MG | ecosystem: Host-associated > Plants > Peat moss > Unclassified...
CGGGCTTCCTTTCGCCTTGACTCCCGGGCTTCCTCTTGGCTTAACTCCCGGGCTTCCTCTTTGGCCCGCACCCTTGTAATTCCCTTTGCCTTGGTCGCGAGCCCAAAGCTAGGGTTGCGACACCGTGTACCCCGCTTTGAACCAACCAGATTGTGAAGTTCAATTAGAGTTTGAATTTCGGCACGATTGAATTAGACCGGTTAATCATGTTTGGGAATAATGCTATGTTTTCACTAGACAAGTTTTGGATTTGAAATGTGATAAACAATCTAAGTACCTAATCGTGCGATTAAATTCATGTATTTCCAAAATACATTACACATGGGTTTCAAATTTTGTTAAGAAAGTTGGGGATAAATATATTATTTTAGGTGTGGCAAAATAGATTAGGTTATTTTTCACCTATATCCTAAACCTTATCAATGGGATTGTCATTTGTAGGCAACCTTAATCCTAGACATGCCTACAAAAAATGTGTACCTAGCTTGCCAAAAAACCATAGTTGGCCTATTTTGGTTGCACATGCAACTATGAATATATGCATATCAAATATATATGATAGTATATATCCAAAGGTATATATACGATAATATATATTCATAGAAATCATCCAAAGGTTGGGATGAAGGTGATCATAGTTGCACCATAGTTGCATACACACCCGAAAAGGGGGCAAAAATCCATTACAGTTGCATAAAAAACCCTGCATAGTTACATGCAACTAGTAGTTGCATCCTAGTTGCAAACATGGTGGTTGCATATGACAGAATTTCTAGTAGTGCATGCATTCCTTTTTCAAAGCTTTTCTTAACATCAAGTGGATGGTAGATCCACCCACCCTAGGCACTTCATGTGCTTTCACCTGAACAACCCTATTCTTGGATGGGATTCTAACTAGCCTATTGTGCCCTTCTATGATCACATTGTTATGGGTGATGAATTCCATTCCCAAAATGCAATCCATCCCCCCAAAGGTGGAAACCAACAAATCCACCTTTCTTTTCCAATTCCCTAGTTGAAGAGGCACATCTTTTGCTTGCAATGTGGTGGGATGGGGAACCCCATCCGCAAAATGCACTTCAATGGGTGCCTTGAGCTCCTCCAATTACAGCTGCATTCTTTTGGCACTCTCTCGGGTAATGAAGTTGTGGGAAGCCCTTGTGTCCAAAAGACATACATGTCCCACTTAGAAACCTTCCCTTTCAAAAAAATGAGGCGATTACATTCACCTTGGGTTAGGTTAGCGGTAAAGGCAATTACTTTAGAACCCCCATTCCTTGATTTGGGTTTGGGGCAATCTTTGGAGTAATGCCCCACTTCGTTGTAGTTGAAACACGCTCCTTTCGGCTTCCCACTAACATCCCCCGTGGGTTGGCTCACTTTAAAATGAACCCCCTTTTTAATGAAATTCCCTTTAGGTTCGAAACCTAAACTTTGAAATTGTTTAAGTTTTTCCCTTTTCAAGGTGTCTTGCCTTCAGTTCCATTCCCCTTCATGGCGTGCCTTCTTGTGAGGGAACTTGTTATCCTTCTTGAACCCGGACTTTTCACCTCGTCCCACATCCGAAAAGCCTTCCACTTTCATGATAACCTCAAATAATGAAGCGAGTAAATTTTCCTCAAGCTTACATTTGGCCCAAGTTGAAAGCCCCATCATAAAGTGGCACATGCGGTTTAGCTCATGCATATGCCATATCTCAAGTATGAGTTCAGAATACGCCTTCACATATTGGCGTAAATTATCATTGGTTGCATTCACAAGGTCACGGAATTTACATCTTGAGATGTAAGCAAAAAATTTTGGAATGAATTCCAACTCAATGCATTCCTTGAAAAATTCCCATGTGTAGCCATGGTTTTTCCCTTCCTCTTGCCTCACTGTCCTCCACCATGTGAAAGCATAGCCCTTCAAATAGGACCGGGCAAGTTCCATGTCCAAGTGTCGCCCAACTTTAGTGGCATAAAGGTAGTCCTCCATTTTCGCAAGCCAAACATCTACAACCTTCCAATCTTGGATCCCACCAAAATTCCCAGGCTTGGTGGGCTTGAATCCTACACTTTTTGATGATCCCCCTTTGAGAGCTACAACCAACTCAATGAAATCAAGCCTATTCATCTTGAATAAAACTTCCAATTGTTCTAGGGTGAAAAGGATTATGGTTGGTTGTTCCTTTTCATTTTCATGGTCATCGTGGACATCACAGTCTTCTTCATCGTGGACATCACGGTCCTCTTCAGAATCCTCTTGTTCCTCCTCCCTAATGCCCTCAAATGGGACATCTAAGTCTTGGGTGGGTTTTTCCACTATGGTCTTTTGTATTAGTTTACAAGTCCTCTTTGGTGCCATCGAAACTCTCCAATAAGTGGATTGAGCTCTACAAAACCTTTGATACCATGTGACGCACTCCCAACCTCCTCAAGAGACTCAAATGTGAGTCAAAAATGAAAACAACAGAAAAATAGGAAGTTGGGGCATAATTAGAGCACTTTTGGTGCTAGGACAAGCCATGGGCAAACTCAGACTCACAAGACTCATCACGGCCCGAACTTGGGGGAAGCCACCACCTTCCCCCTTATAGTCTACTTTGTGCTTCTATATGAGGCCCACATCCAAATGGCATTTTGTCCCAGGACTCCCAAATGGGAGTCCCGAAATTCCCAAAATTGGGACTCTCGCAACTTTGGGGCCTCATAACTTTGTGTGTAGACCTTTGATTGAGATGAAGTTTAAAGCAAAGTTCTGGCCCTTCTTGAGGGCTTTTTAACAGTATGTCACACTCCACTTGTACACAAGGAAATCGAATCAATTCCCGACTTTTAGTGGTTAGGAGTCAAATTGCCAATTTGACTATTGGCCTTTCTTTTGGCCATAACTTGTGTTTCAGATGTCCAAATGGGTCATGCAAGCCCATTTTAGACATTTAAGTTCCAATAGCTTTCCAATGATATAAAGAACTCTTCAATCAATGGGATTTGACCTTTGCAATCATTCCCTAAAGATTCGGGAGTCCATTGGGACTTCAACTTCCCAAGTGGGAGTTGCCTTGGGAGTGTGAGAATTCATTCTCTCACACTCTCCTGCTCTCCTAGAAGTATAAGATGTTCTCCGGGGCCTCCCTTTTGTCCTGCACTCTTGCTAGCCTTTGATTTGGTCACAAGCCCAAGGTTAGGGTTACAACAAAGTTTGTCGATGGTCATCAACCACTTGATAGGCTAGTGGTCGGTATACAAAATGAACTTGGTGCCATAAAGATAGGGCTTGAAATGTATGACAACCCATACAACCACAAGACACTCCCCCTCGTATGAAGAGTAGTTGTTTTGGGATGCATAGGCGATAACATATTCCTTGCCTTTCTCATCAAGTTGGCCAATAATAGCACCAATACCAAGAGCACTCCAGTCAGTGTGTAGAATGAAGACCTTGTTGAAATTAAGTCTTCTCAGAATGGGGAACTTTGAAAACTTTTCCTTGAGTGTGTTGAAAGCTTCCTGAACTTTTTCATCCCATGTCCAAGCTACATCCTTATTTAACAATGTATAGAGAGGATGAGCAATAATATTGAAATCTTGGACATAAATCCTGTAGTAAATACATAGTCTAATGAAACTCCTCAAAGTGTGAACATCAATAGGATTGGGCATCTCCAAAATGGCTACTACTTTGGCCCAATGAATCATAATACCATTTGGCAAAATTTTGTGTCCAAGGAAGACTACTAAAGTGATAGCAAACTCACACTTTTTAAGATGGATCTTCATATTGATTTCATGGAGCCTCTTGAATAATTCCTCAAGATGAACCAAGTGCTGAAGGAGTCCCTTGCTATGCATTAGGACATCGTCTATGTAGCACTTTAGGAAATTTGCCCCTTGGAGAACTTTGTCCATGATTCGTTGAAAGAAAACATGTGCATTCTTTAATGCAAAAGGCATCACAACCCATTCCTACAACTTGTTGCTTCCATGGAATGTTGTTTCCCTACGATCCTTCATAACAAGCATAATCTAGTTGAAGTCTTGCCTTAAATCCACAATTGTGAAGATGTTTGAATTTCCAATGCTATCAAATAGTTCTTCAAGGATGGCCATGGGGCACCTATCCTAAAGTGTAACCAAGTTCAAAGGCCTATAATCCCCACACATCCTTTTTTAAATCCATAATCCAGCTGAATCCTTCTTTGCTAACATTATTGTAACGACTACGAAATCAAAACTTGATGGCTAAATGAGACTAGCTTCATGAGTTCTTTGCATGTTTCATCTACTAGTTCCCATTCATGTTTGCTCAACCTATGCCTCTTCCAATAGATGGGTGTTTCATCTATAATGTCTGTAGAAAACTTCATGGTCTTACACCTACTTAAGTCTTTCATTAAGAATGCAAACACATTCTCATACTGAATTAGCAAGTTTGTGACCTAGTGTTTCTCCTTCTTGGTGAGTTGGTTCCCCATAACGAAAGGGTAGTTGGAAACACATGGAATGGAGTTGGAAAGTGCGTTTGAAAAACCTAGTGCATTGGGTTCTCCACTATCCAAACGCATAGATTCATAAAAGGTTGTAATTGTTTTTCTAGAAGTTGATGTACCTCCAAGTGTATCAGAAACAACTTGAGTTAAATTACATGGTACCTATTCCCCCCCAACACTAAGAATGAAGTGTAGAGTGTTGAAAATAGGCAAATGTACTTGGTCAAGGTGCCATGTGGTAGCATCGCCATAACTGTAAGCTAATTGAATTAGTGTTGGTGTTATGTACATTTGAAAGAATACACAGGTTACCAACAACCATGTAAAGGAGATTAGGTCCATGCTTGTCCTTAGTAGAGCATTACGTTCTAATCTAGTCACCTTGATGTGACTAGTAATGCAAGTTTGGAACCCCATAGCCCTTTCTCTTTCTTCGGGCTTGGTTCATCCCAAATGGCTGAAACATGACGATACACCAAGCCTGGTCCATCTCCCTGAAAGGCGTGTGTTCTTAGGAAGGAGACAAATGTGGGCCAAACACCTTTTGGTTTTCCTATTGTGTTCACAGGAAACCAAGGAGGTTTCTCTTCCCTTATAACTAGTTGCACCAGCCAGTGTGCATAGGACTGCATTGTGCCGCATCAAGTACGAACGACTCTCCGAGTAATGTTTGACTAGTGTGTAATGCTCTTGGACTTTTTTCCTTTGATCAAACTGAAAAAAGGTGTTCACAATTACATAACCGAGCGTAGGAGAAATGGATTGAGCCCATGTGATCAATTATACCATGTCCATGAAAAGTCTAAATCTTGTGTCACTTAAGCCTTCTTAAAATCCAGCCATTGAAAATCCTTGACACTCCCAACCTAAAATGATGAAGTCCACAGGGCCAAGTAATTCCATATGTTTTTTTTGAATTAGTTATATGTCAAAAGGTAAGAAAGTGAAATTGGCCTTCCATGCGGTATTTGCAAACTATTGTGGAAATTTAGTTGTGAGCTCCATCATTCTCAATGCCGCCACTTACTTTACAATAAGATTAATGTCTACATAAAAATACCTCCAAACCACCATCCCTGACTATTATAGGGCTTCGAAACCTATACTAATACCACCAAAGAGCACTAGTAATGTTATCCCCTCCCTAGGCAGTGTCTAGGTGATTAGCTCATGAAGTACTGGTTTAATCAATTCATCATGGCTCTCCATGTTCTCAAAACTTGACAAAGCTTTAACTAAGGGCTCATGGGCTACTTTGAATCTCTATAAAACCTCTGATCCATGTTGAATGTTAGTAGGAACCACCTTCAAGCTTTCAATACCTTGGGCGTAAACTGTCTCCTCTTCATCTCCTTTTATCCACTTGTGGCTAGCTTGTTGGATGTAGGAAATGGTGTGTGCTTCCTTGAGCATACAATGGTGAGCCATAGGACTATGGTTCCCATGTAAATCAAGGGGTATGTATACCAAGTGGTGGCCATCAATCTCCCAATCCACTCGGTAGTACGCATGCTCGAACTAGTTATCAATTATGAAACTTGGTGGAAACAAGGCCTCTTACCCAATGAACACATTATAACTAGTGGCATTGGTGACTAAACATCTAACCTATAGGCAAAAGCTTTTGATCTGTACCTTCATTAAAGTTAAGTGCAATTAAATCCGAGCTTCACAAATACCTCCTCTATGCTCCCACTAACGGTGCGAATTTGCCACATAGATTTTCGTAGTTTGGAGTTAAGCATGCCCATCTTTTTGGCGAATTGAACTCCAAGAATCATTGGTTGGGCACTTGTATCAAGAAGTACCACTTTGGGTGTATGTCTTCTCACCTAGATTGTTGACTTAGTATTGTCAACAATGGTAACTCTAGTGGCGATGAAAGTTCTCTCATTAGGGACCACCTTGGGGAATGAGTGAGAGACTTTGTGGAAAAGATGGCTATCCACAACGCCTTTGCTAAGTAACAAATCCACAAGTAAGGTGTTCTTAACTCCCTTCTGATATGTGAATGTAGAATCAAAGGTAGGAGAGCCCATTAATTTAGTCATGTTAAAACTAATGATTAGATTATGAACGTCATTTACAACACGTGAATTAATTAAATGTGTCTCCAACGTGTTGGATGGGACCCCTATAGCATGTGGATCAAGAATTGGTAGTGGATTTGATGTAATGTTTCAGGGTATCTTTTAATACTACAATTATGTCCTTAGTGTTTAACTTCAAATCTTGAAAACTAAACAATAATGTACTCACAAGCTTTTGCACCATTTCATGCATATGAAGTTGGCACTCCATAAGCTATTCAGTGGAAAATTGTATGTTTTCCTGATGTACATGTACTATTAAGACACGAAAATTTGATGCCTTAATAGCTTGTGGTGTAATAGTCTCTTCCCCCTTTGCCAACAAGGTGCATTCCCCTTTCATGTTGAGAGGATAAAAAGATTATGGCATGACTGCTTGAGCTCTTCTAACCCTGGTAATAACACTTGAACTAGATGCAACTCCATCAAGTAGAAACTTTGGGTGCCACACTAGCCTTTTGTGTTGCAAAGTAGGAAGGGCAAAAAGAAGTGGCAATTTCTAGTGTGAAACTAGAATTATGTGCATTGGAAATAACATACTCCCCAACCATGGCATCGTGTGACAAGTCATAGAATGACCTAGGAAATCCCTCTCGTGATCTTGAACCTTGTATAGGTTGGGCATGACTAGCTAGTTGGGAAGACTTGCCTTTTAGATTAGCAAGTTGGGCCCTCAATGATTTGAGTTCATTTTGCAAAGTTTGAACTTGAGCGGCATGGGCTTGAAGCACCTCCTTCTTGTTAGCATTGTGTTCCTTCTTCTTAACATTCTTACTGGAATTACCCTTGGTGGGGAAAGCCTGAATGGAAGGTTGAGGTGCCTTGGCTTTTGGTTGAGGGGCAATGGAAGATGCTGGTAGATTTTGTCGTGGTAATCAGAGTTGCTTCCATTCCGAGAACTTGGCAAAACAAACAACTTCTTGATGTCCCTATTTCCCACAATAATCACAAAAGAGATCCTCGGAAGGAATGTTGCACTCACTAGCTTTGTGGGTAGGATTACCACAGTAGTTGCAAGAAGGTAAGATGGGTGCAACCAAGTGCACCGCTGTAGCCCTTGAAGAAGAATGTGATGATCTGGTTGGTGCAGTTGGTGGAACTTGAGGCTTTAAACGTGATGAAGGCCTTATAGTACTGGCTTCATAGTGTGCATGAGCTAATTCTGGTTTTTCAGAAATGTTGTACACATCTAACAAAGTGTACAAGTCTCCAAATTCTGCAAAAAACGTTACAAAACCTATGCATGGAGTGTCAGAGCACCTTCCAACGAACGAAGATACCGATGGGCAACTTCCAAGTCTGTGATGCTGTAAGTATCCTCTTTAAGCTTGAGAAGCCTTTTGTAGAGCATCTTGAAAGTTTCATCCTTTTGTCGAGAGAAGGTGGCAAGTTGAAATTTTTTCCAGAACTCTTAATAAAAAATTCCAACTCAAAAACTCAAAAGAATTCCCTTTTTGGATTAGCAAAAGTAGGTGCATTGATGGTGGGAGGAACGTTTGTGGTAGCAATAATGAGTTGTTGAGGAGAAAGGTTTATTGAAGTAGGTACTAGATCTGGATTATTGGGCACAATCCCATGATGTGCAATAGTAGCTTGCAGTGCAGCTTGAGAGGCGATGGTGATGGCTATGGCATATGCTTGATAGGGGATTTGGGTAATCCCCAAAATCTTCGAAGAATGTTGCTCATACACATCTAATGATTCATAGTGCACATAATGGGCCAATTATTTGAATGTGAATGCCTCAGTGTAATTAACGCCATACTTGAGCTCCAATTCACAAACCATAGTTGAAAAAGTTGCCTTGAATTCCCTCAAAGAAATAGCACCTTGCATTCCGCTAAATTTTTCAATTCTTCTAGAAGAACTACTGACCTCCATGGTGTATATGGGTGTAGAGGTAACGGCTTGTAGTGGAATATACGGTGATGGTGTGAAAGTTAATGCGGTAACAGACGTACCCCACTATTTAACCCCTCCAAATGGACTCTAACGTAATGTTGATGTAGTGTAACCTAAACTTGAATTCATGGTAGGAGTTGTACTAGATGACGGTGGTGCTATAGACATTTGATGGTATCGTCATGAAGATTGTGAATTCAAAGAAATCGACTCAAATGAATATGTGTTACTTCATAGCTGATACCTTGGCTCTAGCTAAGCGATAATGCTCTCATCATCCGAGGACATGGTGTTGTCTCATGCCCCAAAATTTTATAACAATACAGAGCACTAGCTACAAGTTTTAACACAACCTATGCAATTATGTCGCAACCTTAACTTTTGGCTTGTGACCAAGGTAAAGGGGTTGCAAGGTTGCGGACCAAGAGGAAGCCCGGGAGTCAAGGCAAGAAGAAGCCTGAGAGTCACATCACATACTCCCGGGAGTGCAAGAAAGTGTGAGAGAGTATGAGGGAGTGAACCTTCACACTCCCAAGGCAACTCCCACTTTGAGAGATGGAGTCCCAATGGACTCCCAAAACTTTAGAGAACAATTTTAGGGGTCAAAACTCCATGACTTATGGCGTTTTTTATATCATTGGAAAGCTCTTGGAACATAGATATCTAAAATGGGCTTGCATTGCTCATTTGGACATTTAAAACATAAGTTATGGCCAAAAGAAAGGTCGGGAGTCAAATTGCCAGTTTGACTCCTGACCAGAAAAAAATCGGGAATTGATTCAATTTATTTGGCTGCAGGGGGCGTGTAACATATCGTTGGAAAACTCTTTATGAGAGCTACAGCTTTGCTATAGACCGCATCACCATCCAAAGTTTGTTCGCAAAGTTATGGGGCTCCAAAGTCACAGGAGTCCCAACCGGCGCAATTTCGAGACTCTCACTCAGGAGTCTCGGGAGAGAAAAGCCATTTGGATGTAGGCTCCGTGGCCAGCCACAGAATATACTATAAGGGGGAAGGTGATGGCTAGTGTGTCCGTGTTGCCCGTGGCTCGTCCACTATGCACTAATCACTTTGTGTGGGTTGTGTGCAGGCCCGTGTGAGTGAGTGAAGCTTGTCAACTCTTCCTAGTCCCATCCCGAAGCTCCAACACGCCCCTCTACCCCTCAAAGTGTTGTGAGCTAGGGACCGTGCCCCGACTCCTCCCTCTTCCGCTGTTTTCTATTTGGACTCACCTTTGAGTCCTTCAAGGAGTTGGGAGTGCGTCAAATTAAATGCAACCGTAATGGAAACACATTGGATACATATTTACGTAGTCCATATGATTTGAAGAATACGACACATCGACAAGGATGAATGGTGATGGATGACATCGGTGGACAGATGTTGGTGGATGGATGTCTGTGGACAGACATCTGTAGACGATGTTGGTGGGCGAAAGGGGCCAAACGGACGGAACTAGACGAAACCGGACGGACATCAAACGAAATTGTGATGGATGACAACGGTGATGGACGATGATAGTGATGGACGACAGATGACTACAAACGATAATTACGACGAATGGCGACGATGACTACGATAACGACAATGATAGTGACGGTGAGGAACGGTGACTGGGACAATGACAATAATGGTGTTGCATAGCAATCCACGTTCACGAGCTCTACGACAATGGCGTGTAAAAAAAAAAGATTTTTTTTTTCTACTTCGTGTTTTTATTATTATTATTATTATTATTTTCTTCTTCCAAAGCTACTACAAGGGCAATTCACTACATGACTACAAACTCAAAAACACACAAAAGTGCACACCCCAAATGTTAACTTCAAAACCCATGTACAAGGAAAGAAAATGTATGTGGGGTTGCATCACTTGGTGCAGATCTTGTATTGTAATCAAACCTTGTGTGTGTGTGTGTGTGTATGTGCTCCCAAGACCTAAAGTTGGTAATAAAACAAGGTTTGGAACTGCTCATTCCTTCTTCCTTCCGAAGTTTTGGAACTTAGAACTTCACAGCTTGTAACTTGTTTTCGGTGTCCTTTCTCCTTCGCTTACGTGTTGCTAGTTATGGTTGTTGTTCCTCCTATTGTAGCTGTAGTACAAAAGTAGAAAAAGAAGAAGAAGAAGTAATAACTCAAGAACACAAGAAACCAGCAAACAAAAGAAACCCAAGAAACTCAAAGTGAAGAAAAATCTACCACTTTCAACATTAAGCAACAAAGAAGAGTTTTTCTAGAATTAAATTGAAAAGAAGGAAAAAATGTAGTGTAGGTAAACGGTGGCCATGTAATAGCCATCGTGAGCATTTAGAAATCTAGTTTAACTATGGAGGAAATTCTCCCTAACAAAGGAATTTTAGAAAAACTAACAAGAGAAAGGAAAAGCTTGGCCTTTTATACAACTGTCAACAAAATTAAAACCTTAAACAAACCATAACCCTAAAACACCTAATAACATATTGTAACCTAAAAACATACATTAACCTTAAGAACGTACATTAACTTTAAAGGTATGATTGGCATGCCCATAACCAGTCGTCATGTATGAGGCCATGCATATGGGCATGACAAATGCAGAAGCTCATTACATCAAAATTCTAATAGCTTGAATGTCACCATACCCATAGATTTGGTCTTTTATATCTTCTTTTGAAACTATGTCAAAAAGGCCTCATTTATTGTACTAAGGTCATTTACCATGAAACAAAAGAAAATGAACCACTTACAAAATATAAAATATTAAAAATGAAATTAAAGAAGAAAATACAAAAAAATATGGAGTTGATGAAATGATTATCTATAAACAATGCAATTTCAATTGTTGACAAAATTGATTCGCATTTTCCCTTATGTTGTAATTTTACTTGCTTCACATTTGGGTAAATGTGTTTATCTTTAATTTTTGTTATGGTTGCTTATTTGTTTAATCTATTATTAAAAATTGTTATTTTTTTATAGATGTACATCAAAGTACGTGCATTGGTGATATTACGAATATTTATTATTAATAGCTATGATGTAACTATAACAAATGGAAGGTTTAAAGAATGAAAATGATATTTATGATGGTAATATGTTGGGATTTGATAATTATGTATGTAATCTACATTTTTTTGCGGGGTGTTTTGTTGAGTGTTTTTATAAAGATTGATGGATTAATTGATCTAGGCATGCATATGGAATGTGAATTTATTGATGGCATGAATGCAAAATGGTTGTGGATTTTTTTTAAGACTTTTTAAATGTGAAAATGACAAGTTTCACTATGTCAAGACTTAACATTCACTATTAATGCCATCATACAAATGACTAAGCTTTAATCATGTAATTGTCTTTGTGCCATCATAACAATTATGTCTAAAGCTTAGTCATGCTTATGACCACAATACAAGGAAAAAATGTCAATTTTACTAGATGACTATCTAGTCATAAAGACCATGTGAAATTCATGACAACCATGTTTTCACTAATTAGAAAAACCATTGGACGTTTATTTAATTAAATTCAGTCATGAAAAGCCAATGGTAATTTTTTAATATTAATTTTCAAAAGCCCCAAATTTCTAGTTAAATTCAACATCACCATTGAACCAAGTAAAAAATTAGCTAAAACCTAAACCATGTTTAAGTATGGGTTATAAATAGGGTTTACCTATACGCTGGGGGTTGTTAATTAATAGGTAGGTAGATAGATGGTTGATAGGTAAATTTGGGGTTGGTAATAAATAAGTAAGTAGGTAGGTAGGTAGGTAGTTAATAGGTGGGTACATTAATATAGGTAGGCATGGATCAAAATATTGACCATCTACTTACCTACTTATTACCTATTTTCTTGTTTACCTAAATAAATAATGTAAAAATATGTTGCAACCCTAACCTTGGGCTCGCGACAAAAGCAAGGGCTTGTAAGGTTGTGGCTAAGAGGGAAGCCTAGGGGTCACATTTCATGCTCCCGGGAGTGCAAAGAGTGTGAAGGAATGAACCCTCACACTCCCAAGTGAACTCCCATTTTGGGAATTGGAGTCCCAATGGATTTCCAAATCTTCAGAGGGCGATTACAAGGGTCAAAACCCATTGATCTTTATATCATTAGAACGCTATTAAAACGTAAATGTCTAAAATGGGCTTGCATGACCCATTTGGACATCTGAAACACAAGTTATGGCCAAAAGAAAGGCTGAAGGTCAAATTAGTAGTTTGACTCCCGATCACTAAAAGTTGGGAATCAACCCGATTTCCTTGTGTGCAACATACTGTTGGAAATTTCTCAATGAGGGCTACAACTTTGCTTTAAACCTCATCTCAATTGGAGGTCTGCACACAAAGTTATGGGGCCCCAAAGTTGTAGGAGTCCCAACTTTGGGAATTTTGAGATTCCCATTTGGGAGTCTCGAGACAAAATGTCATTTGGATGTGGGCCTTGTGGAGAGGCACATAGTATACTATAAGGGGAAGGTGATGGCTTCCCCCAAGTCTAGGCCGTGGTAAGTTTTGTGACTCCAAGTTTGTTCATTACTCATCCTAGCATTAAAAGTGCTCTAGCTATGCACTAATTGATTTGTTGGTTAGTTTGTGCAGGTCTTTGTGAGTGATTGAAGTGCTTGTCAATCTTTCTAGTCCCATCTCGAAGCTCTAGCATGCCTCTTTACCCCCGAAGTGTTGCGAGCCAAAAAGCGTGCCCCAATTCCTTACTCTTCCGCTGTTTTCACTTTAGACTCACCTTTGAGTCTATCAAAGAGCTTGGAGGTGCGTCAAAATATATGAAATAAACAAGTGTTCAAACAATGCATTAACTAGGCTAACATTTGATTTTGATAAGAAAAATGTAAGTAGGTAGTTAAGTAGGCTTAATAGGTAGCTAGGTACTTAATTTAATATACACCATATGTATATTTTAAAAATCCTCCATAACTATAGTCATGGGGGTAGATATGATTAAATTTGTGATCATATTTGCAATATTAAAAATCAAATTTTAACACAATGTTTGTGTTTATGAATCTTTTGCAAATTTTTAACATATGTGATTTGTTAGATATGGTTTTTAATATATAATACATGTTTGTGTTAATCATGATGATGTAGGTGTTTGCTAAATAAGTTTTCATGTTGAATAGTAAAACTATGGGATAAAAAGGGCGAACAAGATGTAGGCAATTACTTTCAAATTATTGGATTTGCCAATGCAAATTTTGTGAAAGTTGATGGACATTGTCTTTAGTTGTTTATATTTGATACAAACAATTAATATTCAAGTTTGTAATGATTTTACTGATTTAAGTGTTTGTTAATTGGGATTTTTTAATCTTGAAATGGTAAAACTATGGGAGAGAAAGGGGAAGCAGGTTAGAAGCAATTTTTTATTGAATTTGTTAATGTTTGGTCTAAATAATGTTTAAACATTCCATTTTGTACATAGGTGTGTATTTTTGTGCATTCCAAATTTGTAGGAATGCATGAACACATTGTTGCATTTTTTAATTGAATTTTTTAATGTTTGTTTCAAAGTAGACAATTGTGTGAAAACATGTTACTATATATAATGACTAAATTATTATGTTACAAGGTATGGAAAATTCATTTTTGGGTAAAAAAATGGTAAAATAAACACCAAAAAAAATGTATTTAACTTTACAATGTATCATGCATATAAAGCCAAACAAGGAGCATAAAAATAGGTGGAAATACAATTGAAGACCTTTTTGCACCTCTATTACTACTATAAGAATTCATGTCCAAAAAATTAGCAATTTGTTTCGAAAAGTAAACAAAACTATCTTTTCTACTAAGTGGTAAATTTGTAAATGAGGATATTTTTAGTTTACTTTTATAACTTATTTGCCCCTTTACAATGATATGAATATCATTGTATTTTTTAGGTGTGATTGTAATAGAAAGTAGACTTTAAAAAAAACCCTACTTATCACATACTTTACATGAGTCTTTCAATTCAAAAAATAGACTTTGAACCTACTTGCATTTCATTAATTTAAACAATTCAAAAGTTGAAAATTAATGAACAATAGTGAATAACCTTTTTTTTATCATTTAATTTAAAAAAATCAATGTGCAATAGTTTTTGGATATGTTGTATTACTATTTTATATTCAATTTCATTCATTGTCGACAAGGTAACAAATATGTACAATTTATTACACTTATACCATTTTGAATATAACAATTTGGATTTCTATGATTTTGGATTAGAACATATAGTGAATTTGTATTTGTTTTAAACAAGTCAAAAGTTGTTATGTTTGATATGTAGGTTTTGTACTTGTTTTGGTTGATTTTATTTTCTAATGTTGCTATATAATTTTTATGTCATTTTTTTTTCTTTTGGAAAATAAAATTTTATTGCATACACAAATTATTGACCTCTTGAAATTTTGTTTGAGAAAAATATAAATTATAGGTAAGATTTCTATTTCTAAATTTTTTGTATTAAGACACTTGCTAAACTAATAAATTAGTTACATGGTTCTCATGCCATGTGGTTCTCATGTAAGTTCGTATTTACTATTTGTGAACATTGTATTATCATATTAATTAACCACAACTTGATAAGAAATTAATATGATTTGTATTATGAGGCAATGTAAACCCTAATATGGGTTACTATGGAGTTTCTTATAAGCTATTATAAACCCGTTTGTAAGCTTACAATGCACCTTAACCTATAGTCTTCCTATAAATTTTGGGGTTTATATAATTAGTTTATCACAAATTAATTGCATTCTTTTTTAAGTCTTTGTGTTTTCATGGATTTTTTTAATGAAAGTTAGAAGAGTTGGCTTGTAATTAGTGTACATGAGGCACCTTTTCGTGGGTTTGGTGAGGCTTATGTTCAAAAACATGTTTTTCTTTTTGTTGTGAGTTTAGGTAGGCTAGTTTTGTTTTCTAGTGGTTAGATTCAAAGTTAGTCTTTGGGCATCTCCATTTTTTTTGGTGTTATTTGTACAAACATTGTTGTGTGTGGTCAAGTTATTGTGCATGTCATTTTATTTTCTAATTTGTTTTTAGTGATTGTTTTGTTTTGTAATGTGTACATTATGATATTTTGTGTTGTAAGTTTAACTTGATCTTAGTTGTTTGTTATTGTGTGTGTTAAGGTTTTTCTACATAATTTCTTTTGTTATGTAAAATAGTGTGTACATTATGTTATTATTTGTAGTGAGTTTTTTTTCACTTGGTTATTTGTTTAATGTTGTGTGGGTTAGGGTTTTCCTACAAAAAAAATTCTATTGTGTAAAACATCAAGTACATTTTAGTATTATTTGTAGTAAGTCTTTTCTTTAATTGGGTGTACAAATGGCTTTAGTTTTAAATCCAAGTAGCTATAACAATAGTTGTAAGCCCAAGTAAGAAAAGGCTAGCATTTTGAGTGTTGTCTTTACCACCAATGTCCAATAGATTTAAATGAAGGGTGCATAATTTGAGGCCATATCTTGAATTGTTATGGTTCCCTATGATGTTGTAGGAAACATATATAAATATATTCATAATGGTTTGATTGATAAGTGTGGGTTTATGACCATTAGATTGACTAAACTAGTTAAAGTTTTGTGAATATATTTTTCTCATACTTGAACGTTGATGCCTATGATAGAATGACCAATTTTGAAAGTTAGGGTAATTGCCCAACAATGGTATCAACCAATGTTGGATTGGTATCCACTTTTGCACATATTAACTAAGTTTTCATATCCAAGATCAAATTTTGCTTGGTTTGAGACATGTTTAAACCAATGTTGTGGCAAGTACTTAGTTTGGTGGGTTAAAATCAATAGTTCCAATTCTAGTTAGTAAAAGTCAAACTAGGATTGGGTTTGATTTTTGAAACTAGGTTTAGAATTGGAATTGGGTTCTTGATTCTTTAAAGAATTAGGACCAATTTTTGATTTTTTAATAACTTGAATTGGAACTGAAATTAGGATACTTGAAAAAAAAGGACAACAACTAGAGGTAATCAGTAATTAATCTTCAGTTTTGGTCTAGGTTACCCCTAACCAAGTCTGATTTTTGCAATTGAAACCAAGATTTATGTTTTTGTTAAACTAGACTTGAAACAAAAAAAATTTGGGCTCATGATGAAGGTGATGGTCTTGTAATTTGTAATGATCACAATCATGTGCATCATGTTTATTTTTGGTTTGGTTGGGAATTGACAAAATGGTTATAGTTTCAAAGTAAAGGGAAGGAACTTTAAGGTTGCATAAGAGACTCTACCAAAATTGCACTTTGTGTTTAATTCATTTCCCACAAGAAAAAACTTATTGATTTTCTTACATCTACTAACCTGCATTTTTATTGAGAATTTTTTTGTCACTTGGTCACACCAAAAAAATAAAATGAAAATCCTATACAAGATTTTTTGGAAAAAAATGGCCCAAAGTAGCCATATTTTGAGGAAACAAACATTGAAATTGCCATATTTAAACAACAAGTTCCAACATGTCATCAAAATATAGCCACAATCCTAATTTCTTCTAATGTGTTTTGTGATTTGTAACCAAAATCATCTAAAGCTTTTTGTGATAATTGACAACCCACTAATAAATTGGGAAAAAAAAAACCTACTACTAATTTGACAAAACTAATATCATATATGTTAATATATTTTCACATTTTTTGCTTTATATTTTCAGTGAATATTTTAAGTTAATCATTCATATGTGTGTTTATATTTTTAATTATTATTTCAACTATAACCAATTTAGTTACATGATCTTTACATGATGGACATTGGAAACTTGTTATTGCCATAACAACTGGTGAGTATGTGGGTGTTGAAAAGTATGAAGTGTGAAGTTACGAAGACCAAAATCCACCAATTGACAAAATCGATCAGGCCAATCCAATGGTTCAATAGGACTAATGCCAAATCTTGTCCTTAGATCTTCAACCCCTTCAATATGTTCCACTTTGGGATCTATTATAATGTATGTTCCCATTTTTGATCGATGCAATTTACTTTTAAACACATCCCACACCTAGAACCAAATGTTCAAATTATTTGAAAATCTTATAATTCATACAAGAAAAAACATAGTATTGAAGTCAATTTATATAGTTAAATTGTTGCATGAAATAATGTATATAAAACTCAAGGCATAGTAGAAAATTAATGTTATATCAAAATGTATTCAAAATTTTACCTAGTAGAAACTATTTTGACTATTGTTATGTTTTTCATTACCTTTCCCAAAAATTATCTAATAATACATGAAGTAGATTTTGATTTGACTTAACCAAAGTATTGACAAGATGAATTATTTGGAATGATTAAATTCATTCCCCCAATGCATACTCAAAGTTATTATTTAATACTTAATTATTGGAAAAACTTGAAGATTGAAGCTTTGTGCCAAGTCCATAAATTTTCATTTTCAATGTTTTTGCAATTACCTGATATTTGTAATGGTTGATAACTGCAATGTTTTGATGTAATGTAATGGTTCGAAATTTTGGTTTGATGCTAAAATGTTGCACCACATTCAAGAGGCTATCACTCAAAGCATCCACTCGCACAATGCTTTTATGTCTTTTTGGTGTTTTCATTCGACATGTGTAACCAACCATCACCCCTTCTTCTGGAGGTTGAGTTAAACCCGATGGACCATAATCAAAACAATGTAACCTAATTTCTGCCACATGATTTGCACCTTTTGGACCCCATACTCTCTCAGTTTCCATCTTGATAAATCTTTCCAATATCGAATAATTATTATACATTACTCTCTTGTTTCCATAGATGTAATTGATTGGGTAAAGGAATTCATCCACATGTGTGAACATCACCCATTCACATTCATCTTGTGCCCTTAATGCACAATGTGACATACATGCTTCTTCAACATTTCTCCAAGGCCAAATGTGATGTGTTACATTGAATTGAAGAAGGGATTCACTCAAAACTTCTTCAAATTCATCAACACTATTGTTGTCATAAAGATACCATCTTTCAATTCCCAAATATGAATGGTACATTATCCATTCTTTCAAAAAACGCGCTTGATTTTGGATCATACTACATGCACATATAAAATATTTCTTTTTGGTAGAATTCAAATCTTGTTTGTTTATTATAGTCCCACTAGGATTGGGGTTCACCATAATATAATTAGAATATTGCAAAATGTTTTTATTAATAAGACTTTTCATTGTCATAGAGGATTCAAAGTAAACAATGGATGGCAACAAACCCATCTTGGGCAACTTAATGCTAATCTTCTTCCCAATAAGAGACTTGTACAAAGATGGGTGTGGCATTTCACATTGAACTACCTATACATCCATTTCAATGATACAATCTTGTCATACATATGTGGTATTAAATTGACTAAATACACCAACTTTTCTCCACACAACATATGGTGTGGAGTTGTTAGACTATGCCTAGTAAATTTTAGTCAATATTAATATGTTGGCCAACTTTGAAAACATTGTATGTTCAAACTTCAAATCCATAACAAAATTATGTTATTCTCACTAATGTATATCCTTGAAAAAATAGAGTATGTGGTGAAAACTTTGACATCAAATAGGCCCAAAACATCCAATGGTTTGATGTAACTAACAATATACTAAGCAACATCAAAATCAATTAGATTTTAGAGTTTTTTGAAATGAAAAGAATTATTGATCCATATTCGATAATATCTTCAATTTTGAATTTGATAGCTTGAAATCTAGAAATGTCAAAATCACATTATTTTTATATGGTTTTGCTAGATATCAATTTGCACTTTATTACCTCATGTCCAACCATTCGAATCCATGTCATCACTTCCATGTTCCCAAATACACACCTCATTTGAGACAAGTCAAAATCCTTTGATTTTCCATCATGGTAGCCTTGAACAAAAAGCAAAATACCACCTTTTCGCACCATTGCTTCATAGACAAGAGATTCCCATGAAGGTCTTTTTGGATATTGAACCATTGTTTCTAGCTGATTTTGTGATTTTGTGTGTAGCAAAGAAACCAATTGGTTTTGTGCTACATGTAGTGAAATTGTGTCTTTTGGGTGTAAGCATTTCACATAAATTAGTTCAGGTTTTTTAAAGCCAATTGCATGTATTTTAGTCTTTTGGGTTCCACCAAAGATACACTCATAATCCTCTTTTCTGGGCAAGAAAGCCCCTTTGCAACTCCGAATAAACAACAACACTTCATTTTGAAAGGTGACAATGTCTTGTACGAACAAATGTTTTTTTTCTTCAACTTCACATTCTTGCATTAGGTTGTCGTTTGGCATGAATTTATTTGTTGAAGATACAGATCCTAAGAATTAAACACCAATCAATCCAACAAGTAAAATACAATAGAAAATAAGATAAATACAAAACACTTACACACTGAAATGTGATTAGAATTGTATAGTTTAGACAATTGTTTTGATGTATTGAATTTGCAACAATATGAGTTCATGTTTGTCAATTACCAATTAACAATAACACCCATAAAACTAATATTGTTGGACAACAAAACACATTGGCCAACTTCATGCATTGCCATGTTGTTGATTGGTGATGATCTTCCAACTTCATGTCCATATGACTTTTGTGCTCATGCCAATACCTCATGACTATGGACATTCAAATTCTTTATATATGATGCAAAATATATTGACCAAAACAAAATTTGGACATGATTGAAGTTGTTATATAAATGACATTATCACCTATCAAGCATGACCTAACTAACATCTATTGGGAGGCTTGCAATGTGGTTTCATATTCTTCCCCCACTCCAAAGCCCTTAGATTTACACACTTTTATCAATCATTTGACCTATAATATTTGAAGTTGACAATGTTACAATTGGTGTAATTGGATATTTTGTTGCAATTGTAATTGTGGACTTGCTTGCAAAATGTGTCTATGTATATATTTTAAAAAATTACTTGTATGAAAATATATCCAATGAAATAAGGATTTGTCCAAAGATATTTGCCACTAATGAAAAATTGCTATAAAACCATGGGACATTAAGTTATTTGTTGACAATGAATATCTCATGTGGATCTAAATTTAATGGGTCTTATTTGATGTCATGTGTGTAACTTGTGACAATGGTTCAATTGTTTTCATTGACAAGGAATGGCATGTAAAAAAACATTGGTGAATTATAGACAAGCAATTTCAATGTGAAAATAAATCATGTACATGTGATATAACCATGTATTTTTTATCTTCCATCAACCTAATGTTGTGGGCAAAATTTGGTGGTGTATTTGGAGAGTACCTTCTAAAGTGAAATCTAACATCGACTATGTGTTAGTGCCTTCCATTTTCAAGAGGGCATTTTGTGGATAACAATGTAATTTCTTTTTAGTATGCATGTTCTAAGCTTCCAAAAACAAAAAAACCATAATTATGGATGTTTGATGATGTATTATAGTTTGTGCTTATAATCATCATATTGTTGCACCTACGTTCCATTTGTATTGTGGTGCATTGTTTACTACCTTGAAAGTATATTGGAATCATGATTGTAAGAAATTTGTCATTATTGGTAACATAATATGGAAATGAAGGTACTATATAAGGATAGAAATGAAAGCATAAAGGATTAAAAGGAGGGAAGAGAACAAAAAAAAGTTTTGTCATCATAACTAACTAATTATGTCCATACATGAAACTTTGTTATAATTTCATTCTATGAACATCACCAACATTGACCCAAATGTTGGCACTCTTGTAAATTGATGTGGGTTCAAATAATGAATAGGCTCCATTAAACTATATTGAAGTACTTGAATGGAATTTGGCACCTCAACCCTTCATAATTAATTAATAATTAAGAATGCACTTTGGCATGTTAAATATTTTAAAAAAAATGGCCTATATTGTAAAATTATTTATATGTTCAACATGAGTGAACCAAAGAATACATTTTCATCCATTTTGATGCACACCATTCATTTGTTACATTTCATGGTTCTTGTACAAGTTTGGATGTGCCTTTACATGAATTCTTGATTCTTGTTTGTCAATAAAGTTCAATATACCATTGAGATGGAACTATTTCCATGACGAGCTATGGAGTGATTAATATCAAAGACTTTCTCGAGCTATTGGCTAAAAGGGGATAATGAAGACAATGCTCAACCATTTCCTTAGAGGAATTAGGAAATAATCCTCAAGATCAAAATACCTCACCAAATTGGCAATGTTGCATTTTCTTAGTTTGCATTGAAAGACATGTGTAATTTTGAGGGTGAACCAGACTTGGACTTGCATTATCAAATTCCAAATTTTTTGCGTTGTGCAATAAAATTGTAAGACTTTCAACAATTTAAAAAGTAATTAATTAATGCCGATGGGGGATATCATGATTCTGAAAATGGCTAATCCCTTTTTGTTTCTTAGTCTTTATCATCAGAAGTTTGATTATTTCTTTAGAGGTCTCCATACAGTAGAACCCAAAGTGCTCATCACAAGTATATGAATGGGTGCTCAAGCTTCTTGTCTCCACATCTCAGGTGGTCTGAAAGATAGGCCCTTCTACTTTAAAGAGATGTCAGATTTTGATGACACTCTAGTTGGAACTTGCAAAATATGGAAGGTACTGCAAAGCCTAGTGGGAACCTTGCACTATATAACCTGTCTCTATAACCGTGTGCTATGTAGCCTCAAATAAGCATTAGGCAAAATCTGACAGGTTTTTTAAAAGTATGGTGAAGGTTTTGCACATTGGATTGAATTAAACCACATGCTCCAATTCTTGATTGTGTAGAACTACAGTATGGAATAGTCAATTTGCTCAGTTATTTTGCTGAGTTTATGTTTCTTGTTTGCCAAGTCCACTTTGCCAAAAAAAATGCTAAGTTGACATCCACTTTACCACTTCGTCACGTTGACTTTGCTATGTCACCAAGTCCACATTGCCAAATCACCAACTCCACCAAAATCACAATCTTTGAATACCTTCCTAAATACAGAGTGTGGTTGTTTGAGTAAGCTCCCAAAATTGCATACGGAGACTGTACAATTGCTTCAGTACCCTCAAAATTGCATATAGAATGCAGTTGAAACTTGAAATGTACAATTTGTTGAGTTCAATCTCCACAAACAACACATTGGAGTAGCCCTACAGTTTTTGTTGTTGTAGGTAGGTAGGTAGGTAGGTAGTTTACAGGTGACCCAATATGAAAGCTGCTTCACGGGCTTACCTACGCCACCACTCTTATGTTTGTTATGCTGCAGTTCACAGTTTTGATGTACACATGATAAACTTTTTGGCAGTTTGGATTGCTGTAGGATTGTTGTAAAAATTGCATATGGAATCATACCGTTGGAAAATACAAATATTCGGACTGTGGTATATGTGAAATTGCATACAGAATTGTTTAGTTGCAATGTACAACATTTCGATCGTAGTAAATGTAACATTGTTGCATATGTTAATGGCTGTTAGGTATTGATTATTCTCCCATTTAATCAAGTAAATCTCATACTGAATCAGCCATTCAACATGGGTTCCAACATGGATAATTATAGTATGTGTAAAATGCATACAGAATTGTGGAATTGACAAGTAACAATCTTCTAGGCTAGGACTGTTGAGGTTATGAGTATTGATTCCTTCTAGTCTCTACTTTCATTTCATTAAGGTCTTGGGTCACAGATTATGTCATTTGTTTTACTAGATTAATATATGACATAATCTTCTGGTAATGATCATACATTCATAATAGTGACCGAAATCTCTGTTGAACAATTTTGAAAAGATTTGTTGAATCTGCCACCCCAGACCTTAATGTCATGGAATGGTCCCGCCCTTGCCCATTATGTTGGGTGCATCACCAAGCTCAACCTAATGGGCTCGCCCAGTGTCTTACCCAACATAATGAGCAGGGGCTTGACCATTCCCTAGTACAGCCTTAAAAGAACTTGAAGTCCCACATAAGGAAACCTGGAGTATTATATAAATAAGCAAGTCTAACTGTAACAAGCAATCAGGTGAAGCAATTATTTTCCTACAGTAGTACTGAGCAACTTTGGTTGCAATTTGGGAGTTTTGGAATTTTGGTCATCAGTAAGACAAGCTGTGACTCTCTTGTGTCTCTTTGAACAAAAAGACAACTTGCCAAGAGGTTCTTAAAAACAGGCTTTTATGCTTGACCACGGGCTTAAATAAATAATGACAATGTCTGACCCTCTTTCCATAAGTAACTGAAACCTCTGAAGAATGCCCACGGGTATACTTCTGATCCTAGGATTTGAATAGGGTGTAATGTTTCAGGTCTGTGAGAATTCCAGCAATGGATCCAACAGCTGCAGCTAGGGATACAAAGAAGCAAACCGTGTTTAAGGTTTGGAGCGCAAGCCATGTTGAGCTCCATCTCTGTATGCTCTGTTGCATAATGTACATTTGAACTGGGAAGTATACTGTAAGTGGCCAAAATGAGCATGCACCAATTAATCCCAGTACGTCATTGAAGAAGGGAACCATAAGGGACACCAGTGTAGTGAATGTGACAAAAGAAGTGCGCCAGACAAGGCGGAATAGGTTGATATGTAATGGTCCCCCCAATGGGAGATTCATTTCAAGCTCCTTGTGAATGAAGTTGCTCTTGGGGAATTTTCGGGACATTGAATCCTCCACGAATGCAAAAAGTGGCTGGGTATAAACCTGTGCAATATAGCAACATTTTGCTAAATTGGCTTAGCAAAATTTGCACAAAATTTTATTTTCAGGTTCTGGGATGTAATACTACAGCAATAAAGACACCAAAGTTGATGAGAAATGATGGAATGCACCAATAAATACCTGATAAGCACCAACAAGATGGACAACAATGCAAGCATTGGCAAAGTCAACAAGCCAATAGGGATTGTAGAACCCAAAGCCAGTGAGGAGATTGCCAGGAGCAGCATCCCCAAAGGCAGCATAGCCCACACAGCCCACACTCATGTAGAATATTGTGGTGGTGAGTATCCCAATAAGAGTTGCCCTCTTCATTGTTTTATTCTCAGCAGGTGGAGTTTTCAGTGTGTCCTGCACAACACAAGAGTGATCTGTTACTTTTTCAGGAATAATTCAAAGTCACGAAACTCCATTTGATGACATGTACATCTTTGTGGTCTGTAAGCCAAATACAGTACAGTAGTTTTGGGAGAGTCCTGCATACCTGGATTTCAATAAGGATCATGGAGAAGGAATATGCAAAGGCAATGTTGCCAAGCGCATTGCAAATGTCCCAGATCTTTTGAGCTCGTGTTGCAAAGCCAAGACTATGATCACCAACTTCAACCCCGGTCAAAGTGCCATGAGAATGATCTCCTTCTGCAATGTCCAGGAAACCCACAATTATATATTCAACATGTGCACTAAACAGTTAATCTCATGAATTTCTCTTGTTCTGTTTGTGCAGGGAAGGACATAGGCAGACACAAGCATCTCAAAAAAGACATCCAAAGAGAACTGATAAGTTCATCAAATAAAGGACACAAGTGGATCCATCTGAATATATGTGATTCCGTAGATGGGTGTTTCTCATATTACCTGAAGCTTTTCCTAAGCCGAGGCCAAGGCCAATTGTGGAATATGAGAAAGACATAATTGCAGCTACTATGGAGAGCCACCAGATTCGATCAAAGTTAGGGATCTGTGACAATATGACCTGCACTATCCCGAAGAACACCATGTATATGAAATTGGATTCACGACATGGTGCACTATCTCCATCTGCATGAAAGCAGTCTGACCTCTTTATAGCTCTGTGCAAACAGAAAATGCTGTCAGTTTTTTCAGGACACAGGAGTATATAAAAGACGAGCCTTGCATAGTTAATCTTCAGAAAAGAAATAGCCAGGGCTACAGTGGTTCTTATCCCAACTGCTCATCAAATTGCTCCAGAGTGTGAGAAACATCAGTAAGTCATCTCAGGACATTAGGCACTGTAATACATGATAACACCCAAATACACCAATGGCAGTTTCAGCAGTACTTTGCTCAGTTTAAAGATTTGAAGCACAGACTTCCACATTCTTGCTCACGAGTCACCACATGCTGCAAGAAATAATGAGCCAGAAAGGTCTCCACTAAGAAAAAATATAAAATACTCACAAGTTTGCTCTTGGAATTCCTGCCACTCTTTATGGACATCACTGCTTACAATATTTGCGAAAGATATAACTCTGCTGACAATTAGACTGCGAAGGAACTTGCAAACCACAACTTGAAGAGCTGATCACCAGTTCAAACTCAAACACAAAGAGAGAAGGGACTTTACACCATGCTTATTGTCGCAGTGATGGTGTACCCAATGGCAGTTCCCAACAAATTGGAGTACTGTACTAGCCCACAGATGAACACTTGCCTTGGCCCTGCACCAGACACAATTGTTCACAAACCTTATGAAGCAAAAGTTTCCAAAACAACACAATTGCTGGACATCCAACAAGCTTTTGTTCACAAGGTCTCTCTTCTCAACGTCTGGTTTCAAGAACAATGGGATCATAGTAAAACTGGTGCATCAGCTGCTTTCTGTCACTTGACCAGTTCTTGGCAATAAATGGGTTTTAACCAAACTTTGCTACATGTTAATTTCTGGGGAAGAGGCTCTTACTCAAGGCCAATTTGGCTAACATCAGATTTCACATATATACACAAAAACATACCTGAGTTGCTTATATGAGTTGCTTGGTGCAAACTTACCCAGGTTTGCTTGCACAGCATCCATGTAAGTATAGTTCCTCTTGCCCAAGACAGGGTCAGGGTACCTGTAGCAGTCTGTGAGCAGCAGGGCAGTGTAGTATGTGACCAGGGCAAAGAGGAGGAGCACAGTGGGACCCACGACCCAGCCCATCTGTGCCACACTCCAGGCCAGAGACAACACCCCTGAGCCTATGACTGCTGTTATCACATGCGCTGATGCTGTCCACACCGTCCCTGCACAGCAGCGCCATCACCAAAGGCCCTCATCAAAGAGAGAGAGCCAATGGGGAGCTTCATCTTTTGGCCAGCCTCTTCTTGTATAACTAACATCACCTATTGTTCAGCAGTCCAAGACAGTAGTAACAGGGAATATTGTACCTCTGCGTCTGGTTTTGCCATCGTCGTCCAGCTGTTTGGAGGTGGGAATATGGTTGAGAGAGTGGTTTCTCTTGTTGAACTGGTCGGCAGCTGCTGCATTTCCATTCTCTGCCCGTCCCAGGTTCTCATCGCCACCTGCAGCTCCTTCAAACTTCATGCTCTCCAAATTCTTCAACGAGCTCCAAGCTCCTCACCAATTTCTGAGCAAAGTTCTCTTTGAAGCAAATTGCTGCAATCTTGCATCAGAGTCCCTTCAGAGATATTGTCGAGATCCAAATTCTTCACCAAACATTGGCATTGGAAATCGTAAGAATATGAAATCCACGAGTCCTGCTATTGAGGAACTACGATTTCAGATCCTTATTTCACAAAACTAGGAAATAACAGTGTTCTACCGAACAAAACGTCTTTCCTTACGAGGAGCTTCTTTTCCCACTCCTTAGACAGAACAACGTGACTAAGCTTTCGCGAGGAGAGAATCACAATTGAGCAGTTTCTGGGACATGAAATCACGAACGGAAAAAGAAGGGGGCTTAGAGAGACAACTTGCTCACAACTTCGTGAAAGCTTGCTACGTGAAGCCTCAATTGTGCATGCTTATACAGTGATCCGAGTGCATGCATGCGCATTCAAGCCTTTTCACATGCAGCAGAGATCGTCATCCTCATGCCGGACTTGGAAGCAGCTAGTCTGCCAGGGAGGCTATTTGCAAGAAAGCGCGTTAGGGACAAATCATTTATATCGATTCCGTGACGTGAAACCGCACTTATTTGTATGAAATCGTCTTCAAAGAAAATCCAGACCGGACTGCGGCTCAACCGATCAAGAGGGGAAGGAGACGACTACCTGCAGAAATTTTTCGGAAGAAATTCAGTGCAGAGTTGTGGACGATGGTGTCGCATTACTTGAATTCTCGACTCCTTGACATCAAAGAAACTTCCGAAGTCGAAGACTGGCTTCAGAGAAAGAAAAGCAGTGAAAGAATTTAACCAAAGCGGCCGGTACGGGAGGGGGAACAAAAGAAAAAAAAATAAAATTCAAGAAAATAGAAAAATTACCCGAAAAACCAAATTCTTAGAGACAAAAAGCAAAATCAAAGCAAAAAGCAGGCGTGTGGAGAAGCAAGCGCACACCGCCCGGAAACACACAAACGCAAAAATACGGTCGGAAAACACGAAGAGGGCGGGGTGGCGCTCAACGGCGATATACGGTATGTCTGGATACAGTATTTTGCGAAAAGTATTTAAGTAATATACAGATTTAAATTTAATATAATTTCTCAATAACCCTAGGGTTTGGCTCCTCTAAATGTTAGGGGTTTGGTTCGGGGAGTTGTTATCACATAAATTTATTTATTTTAAGGAATTTCTTAAATGCCTTGTTTAAAATTTGACATATGTAATACTTAAAGTTGTGCAAAATTCATACATTTCCAATGGGTGGGAAATTTTCTTTAGGTCAGAATAGGCTCAGTTGGGCCCATTCCACCAAAGAACATGCTGAGTCAGACAGGATGAGCCATTCTTCTATTAGGTGGTAACGGGTTTGCACAAATCAGGTGTAATTATTTAAGCCTTTTTTCTTTGGTATAAACCTAAAGAATGGTGTAGAGATTTCCCCCCTTTTCATTATTGACTTTATAACCATGGTTAGGAAAATGGTCAGTACATTGTGGTTTATAGATTAAATTACAAATGTTAAGGAACTGGATTTTTGGGTTAGATTTTTCAGCAAACTAACAAGTACCCAAGTTTTCTTAAGCCAATTCTGAGAATTGTAGACACTAGTGTTACTCAAGGTGATGTTGATCAATTTTGAATTACCTCGGGAGTTTAAAAATCCACTAAATAAAAATCCTTTACAAATACCTAGTGTTGTTTAAGGGTGATGTTGATTGATATTAGTTTTTCATGGGATTTTTCAAGTCATTTAAAAATGAGAGTTCTCTATGACAGTATTGCTTAAAGGTGATGTTGATGAATGTCAATTTGTCTTGAGATGTTTCTTCCATGATATGAGAATCCTTGACAATCATGTTGATTAAGGTGATGTTGATCGACTTTTAATTCTCTAGGGAGTTTTTAATCTGTTAAACGAGAGTCCTCTACAATAGTGTTTATCTCTTAAGGTGATGTTGATCAATTTTTTACTATCTTTCTTGGGTGTTTTCTATTCATTAAAAGAAAGTCATCTACAATAGTGCTGGTTAAGGTGATGTGGATCGAGTTTTGTTTATGCGTGGGTGTTTTCTCTTCGTTAAATGCAAGCCCTCTACAATAGTGTTGCTTAATGTGATGTTGATCAACTTTTATTTTGGTTGGGTGTTCTCTATTCATTAATTGAGAGTCCCCTACAATAAAGTGTTGCTTAAAGTGATGTTGATCAATTTAAAGCCTTACCATGACTTTCTAAAAGATCAAAGATACGATAGTGACTTTGTCTGTGTGGGATGGAGCGACAAACAGAGTTGCTTTCAGTTGTTCTGCACGAACATCCTTACCATTAAATACTTTTCCTCCCTGTGGCTTTTGGGTGTGGTCTTGGCTTTGGACATTGGTCTTCTCTTTGTGTTTCTCCCTTTTCCTTTGAGATTGGTGTTTTTTTTTCCCCTTAATTTAATTGATTTGAATTTTCATAAGTCCATTAACTTCAAGTTCAAAAATATTATTCCATGTTAATTTATTTTGTTGGTGATAATTGAATTGTTGGAGTTTGGGACACTTAGATCCCAACTTGGCCCAAAGTTTTGATGTAACTTCTTGAAAACCTATCTAGATCTGTTCGCATTCAAGGGGTATTTGAGTAACTAGGGTCATATTGTGATCATGTTCATCCTCATGAGTGTGATCATGATATGTCCTTTGAACTGCATGTGTGCACAATCGATCGGTCAGTCTAGTAAGTTGAAGTTTTTTTTTCCTTTGCAATATTGTGATGTAGTCAAAGTGGCAATCTTCCTAAGGAAGATTTAGCCAAATTTGGCTATAAACTAGACATGAATTTTTTAAAAATAAAACGTACTTGTACCTTATTGGCAACCTCCTTGAATGATGTGTAGAAATCTGGCCATTTTTCCTAATTTTCTCAAATTCTCACAATTGAAAATCCCAAAAAACTTCATTTTAGCATTTTTAAATAAAATTTTACTTCTTGGCAATTTTTGCAAATAAAAAAAGGTCTGGTGAGTTGGCATTTTCTGTTACCAAGTTTGAAGGAGCCTTAAAGAAATGAACTACTGTTGTGTAAAGGACCTGCCTGGTATGTTCGAATAATACCATGGAAATTTGGGCAACATGGTTTAGGTGATTTCACATGTTGTAAATAGAATATTCTTAATTTTAAAAAAAATCCTGAATATTCTAAAATGTATCTATTTTCCTTCCAAATTTTTTTCAAGATTTCTGAAAATAATATATTTAGTGTTGAAACTGCTGAGGTACTTATGGTATATTTTATCGGCCCTTCAAGAAAGAGCAATGTATGTTGTGCATATTTACAAGTCCAAACTCAATTTCACATGATTTAAAGCTTGAGTTTCATCCAAATTACTTATTTGTTTATCAACCATTATATTGCTCTTAGTGTCAGATGTGACACATAGTAAAGTAAGCTATGATATAAGTATATACATAGATCATGCTTTAAGCTGAAATGGATGAAACTAACATAATTTGCGGTCACATATGTGTCAATGAATCAAGCCCAGCATGTTGTTGTAGGAAAAACCATGTTTGGTTGTAGTGACAGTAAAGGCATTTGTGAGTATCATCATTGTCAAGTCTATTAGCAATACCACTACTTAAAAATTACCAACATGGTAGTGATGTTTCGGTTCTAAGCTTTCAAGTTCCAATTTTGATCCATCTTTGTGTTCATGCTACCTTGTTGGAACCTTATCATACATCAATGATTTTGTTCCTTGAAATCTGGTGACTTTGGCACATTTTTTTCTCAGGAAATCCTTTGTATGTGTTGGACAGGAATCTTTTTGTGGTTAAGTAACAAAAATGAAAAAACGCTGGTTCTTCCCAATATGCTGCTGAATGTGGAGTTGATAAACCCTTGATAGACACCTGATGAAGGTTTTTGCACTCAGAGAGGGGGAATTGAGTTCATCACTTCCAACTCTTTTGTCTGATTCTTCAGTAGCCAAGTGCACTTGGTTCCCAACCCGTATGACATGTAGCTCTCTCCTTTCCAAAACAATCTCGCTCATGGGAAGCATGTCAGCTGGTGGCATTGTCAAGAACGGTTGGCAAACTTGTGGGTCAGGTTCCACTGACCCTCTCTGGAAAGGTTTACTATTAGTCCACCTCCTCCATTTGGTTCCTTTTGTCAACATCTGCTTCCAAGGCAGGCATGTTAGTTTTGTCATCATCACCAGTGGCTCCATCCTCATCTATACTCAGCCCAAGCTTGATCATGCGGTGGATGCAAGTTCCAAAGGTGTTGGGGTCATGCAGACTGAATCCCAATGTCAACAGGGCTGTGTCAGAACCAAGAGCCTTGTAAGAAGCAGCAGCAGCAATACATACATGCATATCTGTCTAAGATCAATCAGAACACATAGAATTGCTCCTCAAATCAGGCGAGTGTCACTGGTACATACCAGTCTCAAATAGCAAAAGAACAAGGTCCTTGACAGTCTGGTCCAACTTGTCTACATCAGCACGTTTTCTCAACTCTATCATAACACCATTCTCAGGATTGATCTCCAGTGTCTTCTTGCTACTCATATAGCTGCTAGTGCTGGTATCCTGGAGTGCTTGAGCCTTCATGATTTGCTCCATGTTAGCACTCCACCCATATCTGCATTAGCAATGGTTTGAAAATGGTTATTCCAGAGCAGGTAACTTGTGGGAGGGCAGTCTTGACCAAAAGGATGAGGGTAAACAGATGGTGTTCACAATTCCAAAAAAGAAGATTCAATAATAAAAGGTATAAAAAAGAGCTTACTCTCCAGTGACAAGGCAGCAAGGGGAATCAACAATTCTGTCAGAAACTAAAACTTTCTCAACCTTGTCTCCAAGAATGTCCTGCACATATATTAGGGGTGTGTTAGGTACACACCATAGATAGCAATTGTCCACTCTAGACAAAGATAACCTAGTCCAGTTGTGAGCAGGAGCTAGTGAAAAATGCATATATCAGTAGACATGCAAAAGCTACACAAAATGAAATGCTGAAACACTCATCTGGGTGTAACAATTGATTCAGATAGAGAATGCCACACCATCATGAGCTTGCAAAGCCCTTCAAACTGCGCTTTAATCTCTTCTTTCTTCTTCTTCTCATCATCTGTCTCATCCAATTTCAAACCCTGAAACAAATTCAATTTTCCAATTGTCAAATATCACTGTCAGGAACTGTACTTCCTAGCACATTTCAAACCCTGAAACAAATCCAAATGCCAATTGTCAAATGTCACAGTCAGAAACTGTACTTCATAGCAAATAAGAGGCTTACTGTATGTTGGTGGTGGTAATGTTGGTACAAATCAAGAAGTAAGTTCCTGCACATCTCTCTGCAACTTAGCAGACTCTCAGGTTAACTAATAGGAATATACATGAAGGTTCATGTATCTGGGAATGCTGATGCTGATCCAAATCTTAGACATTCTCTCAATCTGTCTCCAACTCAGCAGACTCTAACAAATTTAATTTGACCAGGAGAAATGAGAAGACATACCTCCTTTGTAGATGACACCAACTTTTTACAATTATACTCCAATTGTTGCACTGTAGCAGCACTAGTGCACATTTAGAGGTCAAACACAGACCTGAGAAGCTGACACCAAAAACCTCTTGGAACAAATTCCCAGTCTCTAAAACTGGTTTGCACAGAACAATGAAGGGATGCCATTAGATATATTGAGGGATAGGGAAGTTCTGTGGGCACAGGTCAATATAGTTTGGTCTTCTGCACTATTATGAGATAGTCTTTTGCAGGTCACAGGTCTGTGCAAGAAGACACTACCTCACAATCCACATCTGAAGCAATTACAACCCACCTAAAAACATGCATCTATTGTACACAGCTACATTAGGAATCTCCATAACAAATTCTTGTAACTGGGTCTCATGATGGTGATCAGACCTGCATACTCATCAATAGGGTCAACCATAAAAAGGACTTCCAGGCCACACTTCTTAAGCTTCTCTAAAAAGGGTGAGTTCTCAACTGCCTTGTGAGACTCACCAGTGATATAGAATATATCCTTTTGCCTCTCCTTCATGTGTGTCACATAGTCTTTCAGAGAAGTATAGTCTTCCCCAGACTTTGTAGATTGACACCTCAACAATTCTGGACCAAACAAGAGAGAACAGCTTATTCATTCGCCTAAACCAAAAATTCTGATATATGAAGTAGCAAAAGCACAAACAGACCATCACCACAATGCAAGACAAAACAAATTGTAGTCACAGATCATGTGTTTGGAATAGCCTGAGAACCTGAAGACATACCAGCTAGTTCAGCATGATTCTGAGAATGTTCATGAATGCCAAGCTTCAAATTCTTTCCAAACGCCTCATAAAACTTGGTATAATCCTACTTGTTCTCGGTAATCTCGTTAAACATCTCTATACTCTGCTTGACAATGTTTTTCCAAATAACCTGTCAACCACAAAATGGTCCCTCTATTAGCTTTGATCAGACACATCTTTTTGATGGGTACAAAAACTGGATCAGAGATCCATCCAAGAGTCTATCATCAAACAGGATATAGAATTCCCCTGCTGTTTTGAATGTCAACGAAAATCTCCAGAATTCTAATGTCAAAAACATTCCCATCAGACAAAGTCCCTACAAGATTAAAACAATTATCCCCAATAAGGGTATAAAACATGTCATACACATTAGTATAATCACTATATCTAATCCTGCTCAAGCCTGGTTGATATCCAACAGTAAAGAACCATGCCTACATGGATTTAAAATTCTTGTATTTGGATCTACATTACTTGAGACCCCAAACTCTTCTTCCATCAAAGGTCCAATGTCTGGAGTCTGTTCAAGCTAGGATTAGATCTAATACTCCAAACAATCAGATAAAATGCTTGGTGGAATGCATCATAGACCCCGCAAAAACTGATCACCCTCCTAATCAGAATTTCAACTCTCCACTGACATTTAGTCATCTGCCAGGTTGCAGTGTACAACTTTTGAACTATTCTACTGCAGGTGAGAATGCAGTCAGAATTTCCAACACAAAGTCCTCAGCCCAACCAGGGACAAAAGAAGAGTAATACCTCAGGAGACCCAGTCCATCCACAAGTATCACTATTTGTTTCTCAAACCCCAAAGATGACAGTAAAAGATAGAAGCACATTGTCCACTGATTCTTTCAGTAGTTTTCTTTCAGAGAGTTTCCCAAGAACATGTCTCCTCTTATACCAACAAACCTCTGTGTTGTCCACAAGTCGTTACAAGCTGAAGTGCATCAGAGAGATTCTCAAGAATGTGTCAGCACCCCAAACAGGTTTAAGATATCTCTGTTTTCTTTCACATCATCTGGAAGACCTGATGTGAAAAGAAATGCAACACATCCTAGTACAGGGATGTGCACCAGAGAGAATTCCAAGGATCTGTCATCATCCCAGATTGGATATAAGATGTTGGGCTTTTCTTTTTCATATCACTTGCAGCCTGCAAAACATTCTGAAAGTGATGCACACTTATCTACTACCTCAGAATATAACCACAATTCAGAACAACAATAGTCATCAGTACCAACAAGAAATTAAAAACCTTTTGCACAGAACATACAAATGTCTGACAATAAGATGCAAAGATCCCAAAACTATCCAATCAGTAGCATTCCAGATGGAATTGGAACCCTGCAGAGTTAAATTGCAAACTCCCATGGCACACTTCGACATTTGAAAAGCATACCTTCAAGATCTTGTATTGCTGGAGCATTTCTCGGGAAATATTCAATGGAAGGTCTTCAGAGTCCACAATGCCTTTAACAAAACCCAGGTACTCAGGGATGAGCTCCTCACAGTTGTCCATGATGAAAACACAGCAGACATAGAGCTTGATGTTGTTTTCCTTCTTGCATGCATCAAACATATCAAAGGGGGCTCTCTTTGGCACAAACAGCACGATTTGAACTCCAGCTGCATTTTCAACCATGGAATAGACAAAATTTGTCAAGAATGTAGTTGATGATCCAGAACTGATGATCTGGAAACTAGTGCCAGACCGGCTGGATTTATGTTTGAGCTCTTGCAAGGGACTTTTGCTTGAGATTTTAGCTGAGAATCGGTACCTGCCCCTCAACAGAGAAGTGTTTGACAGCCAACTGCTCCTCAGTCATTAGTCAAACTCTTGTAGAAATCGGCATACTCTTCCTTGCTGATCTGCTCTGGTGACCGCATCCAGATGGGCTTCTGTTTGTTCATGAGAGCCCACTCATGAGACACCTCCTTCACCTGCAACCAAAACTTTATGTTAGGATCCCTTATTTTTGGTGGCCCAATTCAGCAAAGACTTGGAAACTACTCACACAAGCATTGAGAAGATGCACAATTGCACAGGACCCAAGCTTAGATTGAAGTCTGATCTCTACAAAACAAACCTTCTTGGTCGTCTTGGCTTTGTCCTTCTTTTCCTCTTGATCAATTACCTCCTCAATCTCGCCTTCCTCTGCATCCTTCTCTTCCTTCTAAGCCTGCTCATCTTCATCATCTGAGACTTCCTTCTCCAATGTCTTTTCTGTCCACAAGGAGATAGGGTAGCTGATGAACTCTGAGTGTTTTTTCACTAGGTCCTTCAACTTCCTCTCCTCTAGGTATTCAAGCTGGTCTTCCTTGAGGTGCAAAACAATCTTTGTACCTCAACAAAGTTCCTCACCTGCAAGCATAGCAAGGAATTATACTGTGATATTGCTTATCACAAATTGGTGCAACTATCTAGTTAGTGGTGGCATACCTAGGAGATCACAGAGAAAACTCTACAATTATACTTGAAGGTAACCGTTTTGTCAATTCCACTCAAAGGTGAACAAACAGGACAAGAATGACTAGTACCAATAAAGTATATGTGGAGACTTCTGATTCATACATGCACAGTTCAGGACCAAGGTCTTACCAGTGTCTGTCCGCACAGTGAAGGCACCACCTGCCTGTGACTCCCATACATACTGGTCATCATCATTGTGCTTACTGTGCACAATCACTTTCTCTGCAACAAGATAGCAGAGTAGAATCCTACTCCAAACTGTCCAATCAATATCAGCTCCAGCTGAGAGAGCCTCCATAAAAGACTTTTTTCCTGACCAAGCAATAGTTCCAAGGTTGTTCACAAGATCTGATCCACACAAGACAGCAAAGAATGAGACAATGAAGAATCAAAACCTACCCAATGACAAAACACTGCCCAATGACAAAGAAGAATGACTACCATAGAGCATGGCACAAACACTTCAATTCTTACCAGCTTTGGTCATTCCGATGCCAGAGTCAATGATAGTGAGAGAGTTGTTGGTCTTGTCTGGGACAATATGGATAAAGAGTTCAGGTTGGGTATCCAGCTTGCTCTTGTCTGTAAGTCCCTCAAACCTAATCTTGTCTAGTGCCTGGATCATAAAATTGATCCAAAATGTGAGCAAGACTATTAATCAAATTTTAGAAACTCCAGTATGAGTTTCGTAGTGGTGTTACTCTCTCTTAGGCAGTTGCAAGTACCATCCAGCCTTCACATATGCTGAGGAGTGCAAATGCCAGTTCTACAGGTTTATTAATGTTAAGAAACTCTGCCTATATCTCGCCCCTGATAAGAGTCATGAAAATCTACTACATCTGACAAGTGGCAGGGAATGACATTTTCAGCCAGTACTCTCTCAAGCAGCAGCATGAGGGCCTTGCTAAAGAAGGAAACATTTGGCAGTTCCTCCTGGTATTTCATGGCTCATCAGACTATACCTGTTTCTCGATCGATATCTCGTACAAAACATACATTGTCTGAAGGAGTAGCAAATGTTACATGTAGGAACTCTGGATTTCTTAAAATAGAATGGGCATCAAAACAGCAATTCAAGTGCAGTTTCCCAACTGAATGCAACTGCTGTATTTGAGGCAATCAAATCTAACTAAAAAATGTCTTGGGTAGTAATATTGGTGCAAACTTGGCAGAGTATGTCCATGACTTGATTAAGTCAGTGTTCAAATCACTTCTAGAAAACACACCTCAGAAAGTGTATCATATAATGCAAAGATTTTTCATCGTCCAAGACATGTGATGCACACCCAGTCGCACAAGACATTGAAAGTCTAAACTGAAACAGTTTGATTCAAGCAAGATTACATGAAGTGCAGGCAAAACAATGTAGGTTGCTTACATCAGAGGCGTTGGAAATCAGCTCCCGCAGAAAGATCTCCTTGTTACTGTAGAAAGTGTTAATAATGAGACTAAGCAGCTGGTTAATCTCAGCCTGGAAGGCAAATGTCTCGACGTCTCCCTGAGATTGCTGCCCACTAGCCTCAGGCTCACCAGCAGCCTGCTGCTCTTCAGCAACAACCGCCATAGCTGAAGCCTGTAACACAAATCTAGCAATGGACGGAATCCAAATCTGCACTGGAGAACAATTCAAGAAAACGTTAGAGCAATTAGGAGAAACATGGATAGCAGATTAGGTACTTATCAACAGAAACAAGGCTGTAATGGTACATTCTGCCGATAGATATACCAAGGTCTAAAAAGGCTGCCGAAAGACATCCTACAAAATAGATCGGACTCGGCTGAGCATGATGCGCAGCACGGCAGAAAAACGCCATCATCAATCGACTGCCGTTAGAGGGGGAAAAAAAAAAAACCACAAATGATAATTACGATATGCTACCGCAAACTTCTCAAAAGACGCCGGGAAACGATTGCGACGTGAAGAAACTCGCTAATTACTGATAAGTTCATAATCTCCAAGTTACTTGCCAGAACAAGAAAAGAGGGGAACCTAAATATCAAACTAGTGAGCAGGGACCATTGAATGCATGCACTTAATGCATGTAACTAAATAAATAGTAACTACTATGATATGACAAATTGTTTATAGTTAGAAGGTTTTAGAATAACAACAGCAGTGGAGAAGTGGGATCAAAGGATTGATCAGGATGTAGAGAGTGATATAATAATTTCTAACACCCCTTCTCACTTTCTAAGGATCAATTTTTCTTGTCCAAGTTTTACTTATGGCTCGTGAGTGTTTTGGTCCATCGTCGATCTGTGCACACACTATTGACAACGGCCAGTGCCCTTCAAGTGTTGACCCACCTCCTGATGAGAATTCTCTAATTTTTGAGACCCATGTTACGAATGACTTGTATAGTCAAGCTATTGATAACTTTGACCTTATGGCAATCTCTTCTCTTGACACTATTGATGCTTGTGATTTTCTTCCACAAGCTACTAACTTCTATTGTTACCTTTCTTGGTAAAAAAATTCTTCCAAATAGCTGCAACATCAGGATGGAGAAATTCGGCTTCCCCCTCTGAATCCAATGATTGTGTCACATTCACTACATCCTTGATTGTGTGTGAGCATCCTCAAGTCAATCTTGACAGACCTTCTCCCTCCATTGTTAAACCAAATTGTGAGGAACCATCTCTGGCCTAGGTTTCCATTGTCTCCTTATTTGTTATGGCAACTTCGACAAGTCAATAGAAGCCAGTGCTCCTTTGTTGCAAACATGTTCGAGTGGCAAGCATTCGACAGAATGCATATCAATGATCAAGATTATTTGCACAAACTTCAACTCAATGGTTGGCACCGAATGTCTCTCACAAAAAGGGGAACTAAAAATTTTACAAAGATTTTTAGATCTTCAAGAAGAGACTTCTAATGAATTATATCTTGACATAGAAAGTTATTGTGCAGATAATTGTTTTACAGAAGATCTTTCCACAAATATCTATGTTATTGTTGACTATTATATTCTTTATCCCATTCCTTATAAGAGGAAGAGACAACCTAGTAGATTAAATTAAACAAGTACATGCTCCCAATTTTGGGCCTTGAGCTCTTTCTCTTGACTTTTGATTTGCTAAAGACTACATAGACCAAGAGCTTCTCAAAACAAGATTTTTTTTTGTTTTTTTAAAGGTTTTGTAAAGATGTCTATACATTATCACCAGTAGGAATGTGATTGAATTCAATCTCACTAGTTAACAATTTTTTCTGATAAAGTGATAATGAACTTCTATGTGCTTTCTTCATGCATGAAAAACAAGATTGTTAGCAATTTTGATCTATTAGACACCAAATATGGGTCGCCTTCCTTATGAGGAATCCTAGTTCCCCAATTAGGTTTTGCAACCACATGGACTCCTTCCTACCTTCAGTAATTCCTCAATAGTCGACTTCAGGGCTATTGTTGGTTACTACCTGCTTGACCAGGTGATAGTTGATCCTCCAAGCTAAAATGCATATCCATTAGTTAATCTCTTAGTATTAGTATCACCAACCTAATCTGCATCTACGAAGCTTTCAAACTTGACTCCTCCAGTTGAAGTGAACATCAACCCAAAATCAATTGTACCACAAAAATACCTAAATATCCTTTTGACTACTTCCATGTGTGTTTTTGTGGGGTAGCCATATATTTGCTAACCACTCCCATTGCATAGGATATGTCAGGTCGTATGTTGGTGAAATAGATTAGTTTCCTCACCATTTTTTGGTATAAATGAATGTCCACATGCTTTTCACCCATGTCAACTGAAAGCATGGAGTTTTCTGTCATTGGTGTAGGATTGGTGTTGCATTCATTTTGACCAAGCTCTTTAAGTGTGAGGTGAACATAACCTTTCTAGGTTTTGAATATGCCTAAAAGAAAATAGAAGAATTTTACTTGAAAATAAAGCTCCATGCCTCCAAGTTGAGACATCTTGAATCTATTAGTGAGTTGTTTGATGAGCCATTCAATCCTCTTTGTATGATTTCCTATTAGGGACAAGTCATCCACATAGATGACTAAAATGACCACTTTTCCATCTTCATGCATGTAGTACAAATTGTGATCCATAAAACCATAGAATTTTTTTGTAATAAAAAATGTGGTGATTTTTTTCCAAAACATTAGCAAATTTAGTATAATTTACACTAGGAAAAGAAAATTCCAAAATTTTCCCAATTGCTGATCCTAATTAATAGTTTTGTATAAAAGCATGATCATGATGAATATGAGATGGAATATGACTAATAGTTTAGTATGAAAGCATGATCATGATTGACATGACACAAAAAAATATGCAAAGATGTACTCAGATGAGATTTAATTCAGCACATAATGAAAATGAAAAGAACATGAAAGTTGTTTTTTTACAACCTACCTTGTAACATGTAATGCCCTGGTCCAAAATAAAATACACTAATAATGGAGGGCTTTACAGAGAGTAATTCCCCTCCCACCAACTGGAAGGAAATTATGAATTGCTCAGGCGATCTCCCTCTTCTTCATTTCATCAAGAGATTTCATTTTTCATCTCCATTCAGTTACTTTCTTCATCCGGAAAATGGGCTGCAGGCATTACGTTGGGTAACTCCCTGCTCCCATGGCATTACCTTACATCTAACAACTCACTAGCCCTTGCCTGCATACTAGTGATCTACATGCATCTCTACTTGCGTGGTAGCCACCTATTCTCATACATGCCTACACGACCTTTTTTCTTACAGGATAAGTTCCAGAGGTGAAACATGACATCAAATTTGTTGGGGTTCATCCACAATGTAAAAACCTTTGCTGCAAATCAAAGTGTAGTTTGGGGGACCTCCCCCACCACAATTTCGCACTCCAAGTGGATATTTTTTTCATAATTTTTCCACAGGTGGTGGACATTACATGTAACATCCCTAGGGTGGAGGAGATTTGGTGTAAGGTGATGTTGCACTAATGACCATGAATATTGCAATTCTCAAAATCACAAATGAATTGAAATGTTCATGGTCATCAAACATCATGATGGGGGAATTTTTATGTGCGTGCGTAAATCATCGTTGCATTTTTTCTTTTGTATATTTAGTCCCAGATCTTGTTCATTGACATCACAATGATGTCACAAACAATAAATTACACAATCTGGAAGGTACTCTGTAACCTATAAGAATAACTTTCACTAGATGAAAATTACGCATTAACTTGTCCTTCCTCACTGTCCTTGTCACTACAACATTGTCCCTTTGCAACATCATTATGATAATTACGCTTTATATAGGAGAAGGGTTTGCTAATAGATTGTTCTCCTATATTTCATGAACAAAAATGAGAATCACCCTAATTTCAATTTTGCTACCAAGAACCATCCGAGACCCATTTTTTAACCCCCAACAATCATCATATATAAACTTGCAATAAATTAAAAAATAGCTTGAATAATCATTAGATTGGGGATGACCACATATGGTTTATTTAATATTACAAATATATCCCAAAATTTATAACATTGGTAAAAGGTTTTAAATTTAAAAAAAAAAAATTTTTTTTTTTTTTCCTTTTTTTTTTTTTTTGAGCAAGGATCACCAATTGGCTTACTTTAGTATGCTTGTGCGCCATATGGTGCCTATGTACCACACCTTTCACCCATTCCACAAATGGCAGTGTATTTGAATTAGATTAAGTTTGATATAACTTTCACTTCTTACACGAATAAATGTATATAGATTATGATCAATATATTATTTTCAATATGAAACAAATAGTGAATGGACATGTAATAAATGTGCAAAAATGGACCTACATATTCCTCCACTAACAAACATAATGTTTATTGGGTGCAAGGCATCATTATGGATATGTTGGTCAATACATACATTGGTGGGCAAAGTCATATAAGGTTGGATTCATGTGAAACTTCATGCTAACAACTTCTAGCACTATATTTGTCAACACACAACATCAAATCTTTGCAAATATTTTGTTATGAAATCAAAGCACTCATCTTGAATATATCCTTTAATCATTGATGCATTCACTTGCAATTCATTAATCCTTGTTCACTAGACCTATGAATTCACTCAAAATTTAGTGAAATCACTCAGTGTACAGGGACACCTTTTGTTATAATGATTTGACCTAACCATATTATGCATGTAAGTTTTAACGGCTTTCATATACTTTCCAATGGGATACATTGATTAGTACAAATCTTCAAATATATGAATGAATTTATGACTAATATTCTAGTCATAAAGTACAAAAATAACTAATAGTCCTGAAGTCACTTTGGATGAACCGTTTAAAACAATAGTCATTTAGGACATATGTGAAATCATTAATGATAGTTTAGTCATTGTTTAATTATTTTTTATTATTTCAAATTGAACCTAAAAACTTGGGAAACATTATTTCTTAAATTTATAATATTTATTATTTATAATATAAATAATATGATGTATTTTTATTTCAATTATTTTTTATCTCATTATTTTCATCTTATCAATTGTTGACATGTGTCACCACCTAAATTAGGTTTTAAACCTATTTTAAGTGGGTAAATAGACCACCTAATCTACCTATTTACCCTCACCTATATAACCACTTAACCTAGGTAGTCTTAGTAGGTATGAAATATTTAGTCAATATTCCAATGTTGACCACAACACATGTCATTTGTGATTTTTGATCCTTGGACTCGAAGGATGGAGTTCAATTCCTTTACCACCAAGCCACCCCATTTGTTGCCTAAATAATCTACTATTTGTTATATTTAGACCATACTTCATTTAAACATTCCACAAAACTTCAATATAATAAGTTGTATCTTATTGATAAGTTGTCCAAATGAAAAAATTGAAAACTTATTCATAAGTTTCCTTCAATAATGTATATAACTATATAATTTAAATTCAATCAAAAAAAATATTTGAATTTTGTTATTGAATAATATCTCGATGACCATACTTTTTTAAAATTAAATTCAAACACATGATTTGTAAATGAAAAAACCTTTATGGCTAAATAAATAAAATAAAATTTTCATATCTTAACCTTCATTTGGTTTAGGATTTATATTACAATTTTTTTCTAATATATCATAATTTTACTAATAATTTTTAATTTACACATATGATTCCATGTATTTTATCCACATAAATATTTATTAATGGAAAATAAATCAATTATATATATATATATATATTGTATTAGTCATATTAAATATGAGGTATAATTCAATTTAAATAATTTAACTTAACTTGAATAATATAAATTAACATTAAAATATTAACTAATTTTCTAACATTATCAATTTTTATCCACTTTTACACATGAAAAATCAAATTATTTATTTTTATAAATATATTATATAAATTTTCATTTAAATTTATGATAAAAAAATATACAAATAAATTATATATTTCTCACATCTTACACTTCTATTTTATTTTTAAATTGAAATATAATTTTTAAAAATAATATATCATATTTTTACTATTAAAAATTATTTCAATGTATAATATTTAATTTAGTCACATTGAATTTTTAAATGGATTCTACATCATGTATATTTTTAAAAATTGTAATAAAGGTTTTTATATATTACCCATATGTATAATATTTAATCAAAATAAATCCCTTACATGTTGTAGTTGACTATGTCCATTTGTAATCATATTAAATTACTAATATTCGTTTTTAAATCATTGTAAAATAATTGTATGACCACCTAGGGTACCACATCATCTAAGGTTAATGACCAACAACATCAACCCAAATCTAGGCAAGCTTCAATATATAAGACCATGTAGTATGTAATAGGTGTGTGCAACTATCACATCATCTAATCTTTGGTTTTTCATCTACTCTACAAATTAAGAGCTTTCTTCAAAAAATTACAATGCTTTCAATAGCATTTTGTGCTTACTTTTGATCAAATTGGAGGAAAGTAGTTGCCATCATACAACAAGGAGATAGCAAAATTGTTAAGAAAAGGTCTTTCAATTAGTGTCAAGTAGTGAACCAAACCCAAAACAGACCCTAAGATCAATCTAAAATTTTGTGTAATGCCTAAAAACTAGAGCTTCGGTCCTAGTCCTTTCATATTTTTTGAACTCCATTTTGCTCAAACACTCCCAACTATTAAAACTAGAAGCTAGTGATGAATGCTTGAATTTGGTGGCCAATTTTTGCCCGAATATATGGGATGTTAGTGGTCAAAAAACACTTTGATCCTATTGGTAAAATTATATATAATGAGTAAACAGATGGAATGGTGTGGGTTGTGGATAACTCTGGCCTCTACCATTTGAATGACAATCAACATAACCTTCATGACCTTCTCAAGCAAGAAGGATTTGACATGGTTGAATAAAAATTGGAACATAATTTTGAATTTTTTAAAGGGAGCTGAGTTATTTTGTTTTTAGATAGCAAAATGGTATTTGATGATTACAACATTTGATACTATTCATTTTGACAAGTTACCATTAATGTAATTGTTGAATGTTTGTTGTTGTGTCCAACCCTAATCACATGCACAATGAAATCAAAATTGGCACAACAACAAGGAAATTAGCTTTTCATGGTGCATCCTCCCTATTCAAAATTAGTTAGTGTAATCACCACATTGCCATTTTTAAGTTACCAAAATGCTCATGTGCTTTTAATTGTAATGTTCAAGAAATTTCAACTTGAGAATTTGAAAAATCTACTGACATATTGTTGTTAGCCTAGAGAACTAGTAGAACCTTAGAGTAGTGTGAATCTAAACTATATTTTTAATAATTGTAGGATGTCACTTATGGATTTCTGTTAAGGGTTGTAACCAATTTTTTTTGTACATTTAACATTTTAAAGGGAAAAAAATTATAAGTGGAATTTTTTTATATATGGTTATTTTTAATATATTGGTATACAAAATTTTGAAATTTCATATAATGAATAAAAAAACCCAAAATCATTTTGAAACATTTATAACCAAACTCATTTTTAAATTTAAAAAAATTATTTCAACTTCTTGAAAAGATTTGAAAATGAGATTTTTTGGCAATTTTTTAGTTCAAACCTTAACATATTAATATAACAAAATCTTAAAAAATTTGAATTTTTTCAAAATATTTTGAAAATAAACATAGAATAAGCTATCACCTAAGGGGTTGGGTGTGGTTCCTAATAGGTCATTTGAACCTAAATTGCAAAAATGTCAAACTCGACACCTATCAAAACATACAGGGCTACTAACTTCAACATTTTACCATCTCTTCAAAGGTCTGCAATTAATCACATATGTGGTTTGATGCCCTTGTGTTACAAATCACATTTTACTTTTACATTATCCTTCTCACATTTTATGGTTGTCAAGAATTGTTTTGCAAAAAATTGCTCACAATACATCACACCCAATGTGAATTGAATGAAAAGGTCTTACTTACATACTACATATTGCAACACCCATGACCTCCATTATTAGATCATTTGTAATCAAAATATTTTTTAAAAATTTAAACAATAACCAAAAAATGTTGCACACATTGGAAATATCTTTCAATGCCATGGGTGTGACCAAAAACTATAAGTCCATGTAGTTCATGATGATAATGACATGTGTTTTTCAATTATTTTATGGTTATCCAAGGTGAGTTAATTATTTTAAATTAATTTTTTATATGTTATAATTATGAAGTTATGTTAATGTTAAGTGGTAATTAAATGATTGTCTTGTGAATTTTGACAAAAAGATGTTTCATTCAATAAAAAGGTGCATTTGCTTTCTTTGGTTATAAGTTGTTTTTCAAAACCCAACATGGCAACATTGTATTGTTGCATTCCCATTGGTTGAAACATTATACTATTCTTGTTCATGGGGGTAGACAATAGTTGGGTGCACATTGTATTTTCAAAAACAAACATTGGAGCAATATGCTAAAATATTAAAAAAATTGTCTATTTTTGGATGCATGTTGAATGATGCAAATGTGAAAAACAATAATATTCGACATTGAAAAAGTGGTGTGTCTTAGAATGCAACCTTCCATGAAGCCTCAACATGTGAAGCATGTTTTTAAAATAACAAGAAGGCCATTTTCTTATCAAGTTTAATAAAAATGGCATTGAATTATGCCCATGATGACCCTAGGGCTAAATTGAAAGTGATGAAAACATGATGCACTAAAAGTATATTGTATCATAAAATGTCTATTGTGCATTAGACTTGAATAATCATTGATTTAATAAAGGATAAAAATCCTTTTCCAATTGATCAAACTCAATGTTGTTGACATTTCAAAAGGCTAGTTCTATTGAATGTTTGAAATCAAGAATAGTTCATAAATTTTAATAATTTTTTTTCAACTAGGTTTGGGTGGTGCAAGGAAGGAATAGAATATAACTCTCGAGCCTAATATTTTTAAAACATCCAAAAGAGAATCAAACATTATTCATGTTACCATCATCATACATGATCAACCTTGTAAATCTTCATTATCTATTCATCATTATATAATGTGGCAAAAGAGAAATATTCTTGGCAAACATACGAGTCATCGAAAAAAAATTCTTGCCACCAATTTTTTTGATCTAGGTGCATAGAGATCTCTTTTGCCATCACCTTTTTTGTTTTTCCGCCAACAATTTTGATCCAAATGAAATCAAAGGATTAATCACAATTTCTTATTTCCAACCTCTAATATTGTTTTGATATTACAATAACCGACCAACTAATTATAACAATGCAAAATGTGTAAATGTTTTGCAAAGCTTGATTATTTAGTTGGAAAGAGTGGGTATACAAAGGTGTACAAATGAGTTCTTCCTTATGGTTGACTCATTACAATCTTGAAACACAACTATGAAGAAAATGCATATGGAAAGGAGGATTTTTTCATTGAACTTGACATCATAAGTCATGCACATCATCTAAGTTTTTGGTTAGTATATAGGATACAAATATTGTTTTGAAAGTAAAATTAAAAAAAACGTGTATTATGATATAATTACTGACCAACAAATTGTAATAAAATTTTGGAAAAATGTTTACTTAAGATCTCAAATACATCTTTAAAGATTTCTTCTTCTTGTTATATGGCCAAGTTTTATTTTCAAAGACCATGGCCATCACTTGAAAAACCATACAATGAAATGATTTATCTAAGCACAATCTTTTGTTGAAAGGTCTAATGTAAACTAATGTTTCACTATGGGAAAATAGGTTGATTACAATTGGCCTTGCAATTCAATTTTGCAACTACATTGCAACTCAATGTATTTTTATGACATGAGTGCTATTAAACAAGTTGCATGAGTTGCAATGGTCACAACCCATTGTATGTGGAACCATACACATATGCAACTTGTGCAACTTAGTTGCAATTGTGCAAAAACAACTACTATACAACTCCAATGCAATTAGTTTGCAATTATTGTTGTAACATAATGCTAACATTATTTTTCATTCATCCATACTTTTCATCTAACCATTTTTGTTGCAATTCCTTTACAACTATGGGTGATATGGAAACACATTAATGGCTACAATTGATTGGCAATTATGTGACAACTCAAGTTGGTAATAATAACATTTCTAAAATACTAGAATAATGTTTTGATAACTATGATGCAACCATTGGGTTCATTATAGTTGTCTTGGAGTTGTAAAATTTGCAAATGGCAAGTAAATGACTATAATGAAATAATTAATAAGCAAGTTCATCTATTAACGAAATAATGTTTATGCAAATCATGTATCAACAAGCCTAATATTACATGAATTTTCATTCATCCATCAAAAAGCATAATTATTGGGTGATTTTTCATTCATCCATTAACAAGCGAAATTTGTTGATATCCCTTACAATTAGGTGTTTAATTATAGGTTCCAATGTAATTGTATAATTGTTGATTTTAGTAGCATTGGACATTTAAGTTGCAACTTATAGTGCAAATGTGTAAACCTTGCACACACATTGCCTAAATTATGATAGATAATGCAAAATTGCATTCAATATTCAAATGTCCATCCTTTCAATTTAAATAAAACTAGTAACATTATTTATCATTAAAATGTAACATACACACATTGATACAAAACAAAATTACAATCAGTTACACATACAATGCTAGTTTTCAAAATAAAATGCATCACATATTCAGAATATTGAAATTAGAATTCACCATATTTGGTCTATTATTTCACATTTTTTGTTTTGGAATTTACTTTTTTCATTGTATTGGTTTGGATTACTACATAACAAACAACAACACATTCTATAACATAATTATCAACAACTTAACCAAATTATACAACATCACGTGCATTTTTTTTTATTCAAGATTATATATTTCAAACAAAACCACCAATTTATTTTTGAAAAAATATTATCTTGTATACACATCTTTGATTTTGATGAATTCAAACATTATCAAAGTTCAACCCTAATAACACAAGAACAAAAAAAGTCATCATAAATGCACAAAAATAACATTTGTGTTTCAATAAAATAATTTTATTTCAACTCCACCTTCCACTTCAAAAATCCAAATGTTCAAACACACAAACAAAAATCACGATGTGATTTTCATCAAAAAAAAATTCAACCATTGCAAATCCCTCATCATTATAAGTTACACTTTAAAATCAACTTCTAAAAAAAATGGAAGATTTTCTCACACCATTTTTCTTTAATATATGTAAATAACAAACCAAGAATCATAAACCTTCAACCTCCAAGTTTTTTAAATAAACAAAGAAAATTATAACAACCTTTCAATTTTACTTCTAAACTATAAAATATATATATCTAAAATATCTAACACATGATATGATAATTGCATCACCAAAAGATTTTTAAAATGCACAAAATGTTTAGAAAAAAAGAACTTTTCCTTTCTAATTCATCTTGAGTTTTTTGACAATAGGCATAGGTGCATGAAGGGTCATTGATGCAAAAGGGGAGATCTAGCAATCTACCATGTGTCACTAGCTTAAAGGTGTCTTGCCCAAACTTCATATTATCAATTTCAAATCTAATTGCATATTAATTGTTCACAATGATCATATGGTTGATTTTGTTTATTTGATTAATGTGTTCACATGTTGGTTTGGCTAATTTGGTTACTTTGGCATGCTTACTAGATGCCAGTTGTTAGAAGGAAAAAAACAATTCTTTATGATTCATCTTGAATTTCTTGATAATAGGCATAGGTGCATGATTAGCTTGAAGGAATTAACCCTTGTTGATGAAGCAATTAAATGTTTAGGGTATACTACATTGAGGTATATAAAGGTAGATCCATATGCACACCCTAATTGAATTTGTAATACAAAAAACATATTACTTTTAATTTCATTTCAATTCAATAACTAAACTTTTACTTTCAATGAATTCTACGGTTTGATAGGTCTATAAGGCAAAATGATGTTGTGAGTTGCAATGTAATGGAAAATTAGTAATAACACAATTAAAAAATAGTCACAAAATAGTGGAAAAATAGTATTTATATAGTTGACATGAAAATGGATTTGTAAAAAGCAATTGAAATCATAGACTAGTTATCACACCTTCTGTTTTACTACATTGCACATGCCACCAAGAAGAAATAGAACAACTTCATGAGTTGCCATCAACTTGTACAAATTGCTTATGATAATAAATCTTGCTCCATAAAAACAAACAAGATCTAATGATTTAGATTCTAATAAATCTCCCCTAAAATTCACATTATAAAATCATTCCATAAGATATGGCATGTGGCCCAAGCATTCTGGTTTATGGTCCAAGCTTGATCCTACCTTTTATTTAATTAGGTCCAATTATTTCAAGATAAAAGGTGTTATGTCTTCATGATGGGTAAACCCATCCTTGGGTGTACCATTAAGAACCACTTCAAGTAATGGTTAAATAACCAAAAGTGGCCAAATCATTTTCCTAGGACAAGAAATTAATTTTTTTTTTTTTTTCATGTTTATCCATTGCATGCTTTAATATATGGCTTGAAGTTTTTTTGGAATTATAAAAAGTGAATTAAAAATATATATTTTTTTAATAGTGATGGGCCCTTTAGGAATCACATTATTTAATTTTGAAAATTATATGCTCAATTAATTGCCTAATAAAAAAATAAAAATAGAATGATTTCAAAGTCACTTCAAGAAAAATTTCCCAAAAAAATTTTCAAATCATATTTCAAATTTTCAACTAAAAGGTTCCAAGAAAGGAACCAACATTACATTCTTAAAAAAATTTCTAAATGCAATGATTAGGAACATCAAAATACATTGTTATGATATTATTGAAAATTTGAAATCTATGAAACTTAATAAATGTATTCATTAAAATTTTCTTATGAAATTATCTATTTAAATGTTTCCTATGATTTTTTGAAATTTGATGGGTCCATAAAATCAAGGTGTGACATTCCTAGTGGTACCACACAATGATGGGTTTGCCTTCTTTTCACTTTCAAGTTAATTATTTTTTTAAATGGTTAAGTTTAGGGTCCTATGCTAATTGGCCTAAACCCAAGTCCATCATATTTTTACCTTGAGACTACAATGTGTTATCCTTATGTGTTTTTAGTAATACATATTTGACATCAAGGTGAAATCATGGTAAAATATACACAAAAAGTGATGTAAGCAACAAAATACTAGGGTCTTTAAATAAAAAGGACTAACAAATAGATGATTTTATGGGGATAATAATATTTTTTTGACTCCATTATTTTTCAACTCTTGTTTGCATGGACTTCAAAAGTTAAATTGTTATAATCATATTTTTGAAAACTACTTACAAAAACTTGAATTGGACTTAAAATTTGTAGCAATTTGAAAAATAAAGTTTAAGTACTTAAAAGTAGGTGAAATGTTTTTGCAAATATTTGGTTTTTCTTTAAACATCTCAATATTGATGTGATGAACATTCCAATATAATTTTTTTGGTTAGTGGAAATTTTGTTCATAATTAAAATGATTTTCAACCCCTAAAAAATGATGTAGTTTTTGGGGATATTTTTGGGATATTTTTTCAAATGCAAATGATATGACACAAATTGCTTTGGAGAGTTAGAGGGAGACTAGAAATGCCCATTAAAAAAACTAAAAAAATTATTTGTTTTAAAATGCTAAAGGAAGGTTAAAAGTTTAAAAGACTGTTTTTTTCATGTTTTCAAATAAAAAATAAGATAACAAATCTGTACAAAATATCATGCTTGCACCCATCACTATAATTAAATAAATGTAACTCCTATGGAATTAGCTTAAGTCAAAACAAATGTCTTAAGCTTAAAATTCCTATCCAACTTTTTGATATTTCATAACCATGCCCCTTTAATATGGGCATGGATTTCTACCTTCTCACATTTGACCTTTTTAGATTCATGGCCCTTTTCCAATTTGGTAGCTAGGCTCAAACTTGAGCCAAATTTCATAATATTACTTATGTAAAAATAACAAATTAAAATTATACGTTTATTCCCAAGAAGTGGTCACATGACCCTAGGTTGCCAAGGGCCTAAGACAAAGTCATACGGGCTAGCAAAGTACACGACTAGGATAGGGCATGCAACATGTCTAGGACCCAGCCAAAGGAATCCTTTAAGTTTTGCCCCCCATACCAAGATTCCATGTGGTGGGGTCCCATACATGAAAATTTTCACTTTTTACACTATGTTGAAGTCAATATTCCAATCCCCCCCCCACCTTCCCCCAACACTTTCATGGCCTTGTTGGAATTGCATAGTTGTCATCTCTTTGTTTAATACCCCCTTCCATGAGCATATATACCTATTCAATGAGCTCATTTTATTTGAACCAATGCACAATGTAAGGTGGTAAAAAAACTGAAAAACAATCAAACATAAACAATGACATGACATGATTTACTTGTGCATGTGTTTTTGTGTTTAAAAGGTCAAATCATGTAAATATGTTAAATGACAATGGAAATAATATACCCTTGCAAAATCCATTTTTTTCTTTTACAAATATCACATTCAAAAACATTTGAATAAATGATTACTAAACATAAAGATACAAGACTTTATTTCAAAATCTTGAAAGTACATGTACAATTTAACAATTAGGGTTTCAATCCCTAAAGAAACATGGGTTCATGAAAATACTTCAAAATGAAGTAGCAAATTTCTGTTGGTAGGTGTAATGTGATTTCTATCTAAGCAAAGTTGAAATGAAAAACAAATCAATTTTTTAAATGTGTTAAGCCAAAATATGCCTATGAAAATATGTTAGTTCAATTATGCAAATGCATCGGTTAATGAAAATTATATTTCAAAGGTTGTTGAAATCATTAAATTTTTTCTTAAGCTCAAAGTTTGACACCATTACCAATACCAATGTGTTTCATCAAAATGAAATTTTACATGAAAAAATGGCATTGATTGCAAAGTCAACAATCAACTCAAAACTCTAAAAATTTCATACAATTTTTTTTAATGCTGAAGAAACTTCACTACATGGTAATGAATGATTCAACATTCTTTATGTGTAAAACTCTTATTGTACGCAAACACACCTTTTATATATATATATATATATATATACTTATTGCATGAACATGTTTCCAAAAACAAGGTGTTATTTTTAGGTTGTAAATTGGTGCAGGATTTTGCAGCTTCAATTCAATACTTGCTTTGGGATGCAAAATCTGATTTTCTAATAGGGATACAATGGTTAGTGCTAGATCTCTTACCTTCTCTTACCTTAGACTCACCCATAACAAGATTTCCTATTCCATAGCAATTAGAACAGGAAATCATCCATGAAGTTCTCGAAAAATGAATTCATGACCCATAGTAATACTTGGTGAACATTCCTCAAAATGTAAAGACCAAATGAAAACTACATCATTCTGTAGTCTCTCCCTTGAAGGCAAAACCAACAAAGTAGTGCTTTCAGTTCTTATTTGAGCAACAATTCTAAACCAAGAGGATTTTCCTCCAAAATTCTAATGCTTTTCAGTATAATGACTACTCATCCTGCTCAAGTTTCACTCGCAAATTTGTGCATGAGGAATATTTATTGGAAACTTGAAGTTGATTGCCAGAAGATTTATGAGAAGCTCAAAGATTTCTGTTACTTGCCGTTGGTGATTGAATTGATGATCTTTATTTTTGTGTTCATTAGTTAGGATTTAGAATGTAACAATTAGACAAGGAGTCAGGTTGGTCCTTCCTTCATGTCCTTCTTCTTTGTTGTTTCACTTGTAATAAAGTTTGGAAGGTTTACATCAGAACAATGTTTGTTTTCAATTTTTACCTTCTTTATGGATCCTTTCTTATAGATCCTTTTGCTTTCTTGTTGAAAATTTGGCAGGTTGATATCAGAACAGTGTTTGTTTAATACCTTGTTTTAGTAGATGGATTCGTGCATGATTCAGTGCTCAGGTCATGACTAGTGAGCATGTTATGAAGTGGATTTGGATTGTTGTGCATGAATTTCAAGCTTCATGGCTTTAGTCTTGTTGCTACTGGACCCCTCAACTATCAACAAGTGGCTCATTGCATAATGGCTATGCACTTTATGCCCTTATATGGCAATTTTGAACAAAATCATGATTCATCATGGAAGCATGTTTACATGGTTCAGATAAATTTTGAAACATAAATTTGAAACATTGAATTTGAGGAAATTCATAAACATGAATTTGACAGAATGCTCACAGAAAATTCAAAAGGAGGAGCATCTTTCAAATCCATAAAATCCATTCGAATAAAAAGGCATTCTCAAGAGTAAAGGTAGCTCACCCACAAAATTGTATCTCAAATCCTACAGTATGTTTCTCTTCCCTCTATCTAGAGCCAACAAAGAAGCCAGCAGTATACATCCACTCGACAATGGATGAGACACCCATGAAAAAACCACCTATTTGCCAGGATTGAAGAATTGCATCCCAAATCCTACACAAATGTGAAGTCTCTTCCCTCTACCAAGAGATGGATGGCACTCAATCATCAGAACACTTATTTGCAAAGATAGGACTTCCAAAATCCAAAACTAGATATGGGAGATTGATGTTTAATACTTTAAAAAGACCCCATAAAAGGTTGTGAGATTGGAGAGCAGGCTGACTCTTCATCTCCTCAAACAGCTGGCAAACAAATGAGAAAACGCTTCAGTACTCAGCACTACAATAGAAGTATGTAGGTAACTGGCCAGCACAGCAACAGATCAGTGTGGCTCCAATCACAGGTTACAATACAGAGCTTCAATAAGTTTGGAAGCTTGAAACTGCTTACACCTCTTGATGGCAAAAAACCTGTTGCAGTTTGGAAAGACAGATTCCAAGAGATGGGGATAGATTACAAGGAGAACCAAGGAACACAACTTTCCATACACAAACAGACACACAAGCCCCACCACACTTTGGAAAGAAACACCTTGAACTTGTGACCAGAGCCAATGCACAGTTTACGTGCCAAAATGGCTGAAGAAGAGAATATCTTCCAAGCAGGTCAGACTTCCAGGCAAGTCACACTGGATTTCCAGTTTCTTGGAAGTGAGTAGGGATTTCCAGTTTCCTGGAACTGGTTTCCCTAGCTTCCTTTGGACCTTGAAATGGAGGACAACAGAGCCCATAACCATCAGGCAGTGCTTGCCATATCCAGCCAGGCAACTGGGATTCAGTAGAGAGACAGAATTTGCACAAACTGAGCTTATACCACAAAGTAAACTTTGCTTCTGCTGTTCAACTGATCATAACTCACTGCATGTCAGTAGGAACATTCCCATGTAACTAACAGGAGGCACCAATTCATGATACTGTCCAGTTGGTTTCAGAGAGATTTGGTGTCATGAAGAGACTTTTGCAATTCAATCCTTGAATAGCTTGACATGATCATAAGATGTGCAACAAAAAGAAAAAAAAATTCACAATCTAATCTCTCAGATAAAAGAGTGAACCATGTGGCCCAGACTTCAAAAACATGCAAAATGTGCAAAGCGTAGTACTGAAAACAGTGCAAGTGAATTTCACCAGTTGATGATCAATTGTAAGGTCCAGATCAGTGACAGGGTTGAATGGCCTACCATATTGAGAAATACATAATTAGCAGAGAAGAAGAATCAGGATATCTGGAGATTAGGTTTTCCTGAGTTGGCACTCCAATCAGTTCATTTGTGGGCTGACTTCTCAATCAAGTGGAGAATTCTGTCAATGGCAGGCAAGGGCACAGTAAGCAATGATTATTGAACAGTCGGAGTATCATATGAATGAACATGGGCATGGGTGTAGTGGGTAAGGATTTAACAGCTGGAACACTAGCAGGAATTGCACAGCTCATAGTTGGCCATCCTTTTGATACAGTAAAAGTTAAGCTCCAGAGCCAACTTGCACCAGCCCCTGGGCAGCAACCAAAATACAATGGAGCATTGGATGCTGTCAGAAAAATACTAGCAACTGAAGGACCTAGAGGGTTATACAGAGGGTTAGTAGCCCCATTGGCAACTGTGGCATTGTTTAATGCAGTTCTGTTTACTGCAAGAGGACAGATGGAGACGATATTACTTCATGACAAGACACCGGGAACACAACTCTCAATTAGACAACAGATGGTTGCTGGAGCTGGAGCTGGAGTTGCAGTTTCCTTTGTTGCTTGTCCCACTGAGCTTGTCAAATGCAGGCTGCAAGCTCAAAATGCAGATGAAGACCAGAACCCTGCAGCTGCAACTCATGATCAACGCGAATTATCAGGCTTAAGTTCACTGAGACTTGTGCCTGCATTTCATACAGTTGAGCAGCCAGCCCAAAACTTTCAAGGCAATATAACACCCACCGGTACACTAATTGACATTGAACATGCTTACAGCATGAGAACCACTTTGAGTGTTCAGGACAGTGCTGACTTTGGTATGAGGACTTTGGAAACTCAAACCACAGCTTCAGGTACCGTCATGGCTGGTGACACTTCTCAAGGTACAAGCATACTGCAGTCACAGGTAGTGAATACCCAAGGTACTGAAATTCTTCAACCTCAGCCTACAGTATCAAGTACTACCAATAGAAATCAGGTAACTGGACAAACAAATACGAGAGCCATAACAAGTGCACCTGTACTGGGATCTATAGCCAATTACAGAGGCTCATTAGATGTAGCACGTCAGGTGTTCACATCAGAGGGGGGATGGACAGGATTCTTCAAAGGGATGACACCAACCCTCCTCCGAGAGGTTTTTGGAAATGCTGCCTCCTTTGCAGCTTATCAAGGGACAATACAGTTGATGGCAAGAGGAGGACAAACATCACAGCTAGGCATGGGATCACAGCTTCTAGCAGGTGGAGTTGCAGGTGCCATGTTTTGGTTATTTGTGTACCCTGCAGATGTGATCAAGAGTCGGATTCAAGTTGATACTTACCCAAACCCACAATACAAAGGCACCATAGATGCTTTCAGGAAAGTATATGCAGCAGAGGGGGTAAAGGGATTGTACCGGGGCTTTGGTCCTGCCATGGCTCGTAGTGTGCCTGCCAATGCGGTGTGTTTCTTCATCTATGACCTTGTTAGAAAGCAGCTCAGTTAGTATCAGGTACAATTTCGACTCCCAGTAACTGTTACCCTACCTCCGCCAATAAAAGAAACAGCAACAAAATAGTAACCCAAAAAGGTTGATTTTGACCTAAAAGTTACTCAAGAGAGTAAAGGCTCCAATTTGCACAGAACTGGCATCCAACAGGATATCAAGAAAGGAGATACCTGAAGGTTTGCGTGTGATTGCAGGCAATCAAATACAGAAGTGTTCTCAGAGAGGACTCTTCTTGAGCTCAATGTAGAACCCGTCAGATGTGTAGAGCAGGACAAAGAGCAACCATTGGTATTGGTCTGGTGACTGCTATCATAATTTTACAGATTAATTTGCATGGTACACTCATGCCTTTCCCCGCCTTAAAAGGTCAAGTTGTTTAGTATGAAAAGAAAACTTGTGAAAAGAAACAGATTCTGGAAAACACAAATTGTAAAAAAGAAAACAGAAACCTAGTGCTTCATAGAAAACCAAACTGAGATTAAAATGACTAATCACAGTTTACATAGACTTTATATAAGGACATACGATAAAAGCAATTGGAGGTCACACAATAGGACTTGCTGAACACATCAGCAAATTGTCTGCAGTCACTGGCAGACATTTTTACAGGGATGACCTGTCAAAGGTCTCAAGTCAGCTAGTGAACTGTTTGTTAATTTGAAAAACATTAACAACAAAGATCCTTCAACCATACCAACACATTGGCTCAAGACTAAATACATGAACAACGGTGTACAATTTGATGATTATAATGCAGAACCTTTAAAGTGGAGTCGAAGCATGCACATTCTAAAACTTCTCTACTTACAAGGAAACCTATGCAAAGAAGCACAGAAACCTTTGTCTCAAAGGTTTAGCCCACTGATAGCTATTTATAGATGATACCCTCCAGAACAGCATCCAAACCCGTAGCTCAGAAAACTCAAATTTGTACAGCTACTGGTTCTTCTTCTCTTTCACAGGAGCCCTAGGAATCTTGCTGAAAACATTCTCATCCAGCTTCTTGTAATGAGCTTGTGCCTGTTCACTTATTCTATTTGCATGGTCATCAATAACATCTTCATACTTGTCATAAATGAATGGCAAAGTCTGAGCCAAGACAATACCTGTTCCAAAGCATGAAGACTCAGGTCAGACTCAAAGTTTAAAACAACAGATTACGTCTTATTCTTATTCAGGCCACACAAACTCTGAAGCAGCCACTTCAGTAGCAGTGAGATCTTCTTCCTACCATAGAGGTGTTAGCCCAATTCTTTGAGCAATTAACAGATGAACTTAAAAACACCTAGTGAGATCAAGTTGGATTACTTACAAATATACAGGAGAGTCAAGAGGTGAAACCTTCCACCAACAGTGGAGGCAATCCACAACACAGCAATGACCTAAATAGGTCACAAGACAAGCTCAGATTTGGTTAGTGGCCTGACAATGGTATAACCAAGGGTTTGACCCATGTCGACACCAATAAAGCAAACATATACATCTGCTTGGAACTTGGAAATAGATCCACTTCAAATACCTTCAGGAAAAGCTTGAAGTCTTTGCCTAGTGCTACATCATGAGCAATTGCCAAAGCCTTGTTTAGTTCCAGGCGAACTGAGTTAGCTGTGCGAATGACAAATTCTTCAGATAAAGACAGTTCTGGCAGAGGGGGCAGAGCCCTGTGCAAACATAATCAAGATTAGCAGATCAAGCAGCTTCAATCCATCATCAATGCCAGAACTTTGTAAATCACCCACAATTTTGCAAATTTAGCCTTCAAAACTCATGTGTAACTCTGCAACTATACAAAGCTGCAATAAAACATAATCAAGTCATAAACTGTAGTTAATTCAACTCTGGAACATTGTTCATCTCTGACAATAACCCACAGGAAGGGAAGTACCTGTTAAGCAAAACTGCCAGATTTGACCATACAAAAAGAATGACCACCAGGAACAGCGTGACATTGGAGACAACTGACACCAATTTATACCCTGTCTTCTCCAGCAAAATCCATGCAAGGGTTGCTCCAACCAACATGCCAATAGAGAAGTGCTTCTTCCTCCACAACAGCACATCAGCAGCTGCATGGACATTCAGTCCCACATTACCATAGAGTGTTGTTGTGCGACATCACTTTGCATGGAGAATTATTGAGTCTCTTTAAGACTGCTGCCCACTATTCTTTAGACAACATGAACCACACATCTCCATGAAGACAGTTCTCCAAACTCATCACCAAGGTTTGCAAAGCATTGCATGCAGGCTTTGAAGGTAAGGTCTTAGTTATTACGATGCCCTTTCTAAGAAGGGGTTGCTCTGTATTTCCATTAACTGCTAAACATGTGACTGCAGTTCCCTCTGGTTCTCTGTATCAATAGTCCACATTCCTAATGAACACCTGCTGCCTCCATCAATTCTTATGTTTCAAAATCTGTTCTCAGGAACATGCAAAAAGCAAAGGGTTGAGAATTACGAATCCAAATGTAAACCACTGCAGTTGATGCAAGAACTGAGAAGTCATAATTACTTGAACCTAACTACTTAGTCCATGCATGGCAGCACCATGCACAAACACAGCTAAGGAAACAGGGGAGTCATCACCAATTTTATCTCTGTGAAGGGGTGCTCTGATCATTCAGATGCCTCAATACTAAGTTTTCCAAGGCTCATAGAGCAGAATAAACCCCCAAGAAACACATTGCAAACAACTTCTGCAAACTTGCAATTTAAGTTAACCTGCATCGTGTTCAAAGATGACCTGATGTCAAGTTAAGAGAGATTTAAGATCTAAGACCATAACAGCCAACATATCAGCAACAATCAAAGAAAAGGAAATCAAATCCTTAAAAACAGAGATAACAGAACCAAAAACTGAGGAGAGGTTTAAACAAAATTGATGGTCATACACATATTCAAAGATCTTCAACCACAAGATATATAGTATTGACCACATACCATAACATCCCCACTGACTTCATCAGCTCCCAGCAGTGGGTGGAGGTAAATGTCAAACATTAACCACCAAACTGAGTTTCTGTAACAAGACCAGCAGTAACGGGAAAACTCAGACATGATGCTGGCTAGCCAAACAAAATCTAAAGAGAAGGAGAAAATCAAGAAGCCCAGGAAGAAAGTGCAACACAAGAGTAAAAAGAAAAAATTCGAACAAAGAAGAAAGGAGGAAAAGAGAGACAGAAGATGGAGAACTTTAAGAGGATGATAAAATCTTAAGAAATATAGACACTAGACTGAGTGATGTTCCCAGAACAACAATTCCAAAGACAATTGCAAAATAGAGCCTCACGTAGGATTGACAGTGATTTCTTTATTACATTTACCTTCCAAAACCCAGAAATTAAGACTCAGAAGATGTTTTTTTTGCTTCAATCTGGTATTGCCATGAACCAGGACACATATTGAGGTCAAATGTCAAAAGGAATATAGAGGAAACCAGGTTCAAGGAAACTTACTTGTACCACCACCAAGAACCTGGTGGATAGGTTGTTTCCTGCCAAAAAGTCGAGGAGTACTCACATACTTATCAGCAGGGGCAGACTGGTTCGCAGGGACATTTTGAATGTTGTCCACAACTGCAGCCACAGTCTCTGCCACAGCTGCATCTGCAGGTTGTTGCTCTGACATCTTGCTTGGATTCCTTGCTAATTTGAGTGGAAGGCTGCACCCTTGAAGAGAGCAATGTGAAAACCAAATTTATTGAACTTTATTGCAGATTTTTCAGCACAGAAGTTGATCTTCTACATCTTCCAACATTTGGTCTCATCTAAATTAGGCTAACAAGATAGAGAACAAAAAAAACTACAAAATAAATGAACCTTTTTTGTCCATTATCACATCACAATCAAATCAACTTCACCAAATAAGGCAAAGGAGCACCAAAATCTGATTCTAGTTCCAAATCTCATCAACCCCTCTTTAGACTTTCAAGACCATCGACACATATGAAAGACATTCATTATGAGATGCCACTTTGACGAATCTACTAAGCATATCAGAAATGCTCCAGATTCCCTGGACTCTCTCTGCCAGTAATTGATTGAATTGCCATCAAATATTCAAAATTGCTATGTCTCATAATTTCACTCACTCCCATGTAAATTATTCCTGAAGCTGACGCAGGCAGATACACATGAAGCCACATTCTCCGTATACCTCTCCATAGACCATAACCAATAATTCTGTCATTTTAAAGTCAACTGTTAACTCATACTTCACAACACGGCAACAGTAGTCAACAGAGCCAAACGGCCAAGCTGATTTTGCAAAGGTGAATGAGATGTTTGCACGCCCTTCAGCGACGAACTATGCCAATTCTATAGTCAATCGGGACCTCACAGTACGAAACAGACGCAAAATTTTCCATTATTTAACTTTACAGACCGAGGCAACGAACGCAGTCGAATTTTAGATCTTTCGATATGACCGACCAGCCAAGACTTCCCAGAGATTATCCTCAGCCATTTCAAATGGACGAGTTGCGAATCGATCCTGAAAACGGCATCGACTCCAAATCGCCTCTTCAGTAAGTAATTTGACAGTTCTTTAAGAGTAACACGACCTCGAATCACCAAACAGAGTGCAAGCTATAAAAAAGATGTTCAAGATTACCTTCTGATACCTACTTGCACAAACCAACGATAATAATCAGAGTTGTAACTCTTGACGTGCGTATGGCAGTAGCAACTTCGGAAGCTTTAGGAAGCTCGTTCAAGATTTCTGCTTTCAGGGTAAGGTACGTGCACAGAAACGTTCGTTTTCAAAAAGAGCCACAAGCCGACGTAAGATACTGCCCAAAGTGTCGCCAAAAGTCCAAGGAAGAAAAACGTGGAAACGCTGACAGATAGCAATGGCAAAAAGCTTTTACAGCAAAGAGACGAGCAAAAAGGGGCTGCGACGAGGGTTTGACGCGGGCCAGGGAAGAGAAAAGAGTGGTGGAAAAAAGGACCAGGGTTTGAATTGTGGCGCTCTCGACGCATCGACACCGTCGGATCACCATCGAAACCCTATTTTTCCTCCAAGAACTGATTTCCTAGATTGGGATCTAGGCCGTCCGATTGGGGGCAGTCTTCAAGAGAGGAGCGGAAACATCGTGTGAACAGAGCGAAGGACGACATGGGCCTCATGCCACGGATGGTATGGTTTCCACGTGGCGAATCATCGTTGGTTATACACGTAGTTTGTCACAGCTGGATAAAAACAGAACTATGCCAGCTGGCATGGTGAGCTGCCTGCATGGCCTCTGAAGTTTTCGACACTTGGCCAGGAGGGTTTTGGGCCTTGGGATCTGATATGGAGGTTTTGGGAATTGGCCCCAAAAAAAAAAAACATTTAATTTAATTTAATGTAAATAGCCACAAATTTGTCCAAAGAAGGATGAAAGGATGGATGTCTACTAGATGTTTTGATGACAAAATTTGGGGTGGCAAAGAAGGAAATCAAAAATTGACATCTAATTTGTCAACTTAACATGTGCAACAAGGGAATTAAATTGCCAGGGTTTCATCAATTAATTGCTTTTCAGCCTATTTGGCACTTTATATGTGGCTATTTGTAATGCACTTTAATGGCGAGACTTTTACTACTTCTAGTTCCGCTTAAGGGTCCAGTACGAACTGCGGTTGTGGTCTCGTACCCGGGAACTGGACCCAGAACCGAATTTTTAAGAACTAGATCTAAGAAAGCTTTTAGGGTTTAGTGCTTCGAGGTCGGTAGCGATGGCGAGGTTGCTGAAGCTCGCGGACAGGATGAAGTTCTTGTTGCCGGGGTTACCCTCGTCTGGATCACGGCTTATGCATTGCATGCCCGCGGAAGCTACTGTCCCCCTATCGCCTTCTTTTTCTCCGTCTTTTGTCACGGATGCTGCTGCTGCTGCCGCTTCGGCGGGTGAAATGCTGTATGCAGGTGCTGCTGGAGCTGCTGGATTTCGTGCTTCCTTCGTTGGATCCATGGAACTTATGGCTGTTCCCAAACGAAAGGTTGGAGACTTTGTGTCGCTCACGTTTTAAGAAAAAAAATTCCCTTCTTCTTCTTCTTCTTCTTCTTATCAGTGTGGATCATTGATGCTGCTGCTGGAATTTGTGTGTAGAGCATGTGATGTAGTGGTACCGGCAAAAAAAAATTACGCGTTTTGATTTAGGTTTCCAGTGCTCATGAGGGATGGTTTTTGATAGTTTTGCACCAAATTTACTTGATTAGGGTTTGAAAGGAGTTGAGCATTTTTGTGACCGTGAGACACTGAGGTTAAGGTACATGCATGTCCTTGGCGATATTCTAGTGAGCATAGGATCTGAAGAGGAACTAGTGTGTATGTATGCATTTTGGGACAGGTGACCCCATCAAGGAAGGGGAAGCGAAACGGCCCCAAATTCTTGAAACCTGTTCCTGTGGTTGCCAAGTGCACGTAAGTGTTCACAATCTCACTATTTGTGTATTTCTACCAGTGTGTGTGTGTCTACCTTGTTTAAAGAACAGTTTTTTTGGTTCAAAAGTGCATGATTGATGTGACAGATATATTCTCTGGTTCTGTGTTTTGGTACCAACTAAAGTGCATATGAAATGACTTCTGTCAATAAGTTGTTTTCTATGCTTCCTGTTTTGTCTCACCACTTTTTTACAGATCTCTTCCAAGTTGTGATGCAATGAGCAATCTATTGGTGGGTGCTGCAGAGTTTGTGGACGTGTTAAACTGCCGCAGTTCTACTGTTGTGATGGGCATGTAAAAGCATGATTCTATGAAGGAAAAGCTGGCACCTTCATATGAAATTCTTTCCAATTCATGTGTTGCCTCCATTTTTGTGACCATCAGGAGGGTGTTTCCCTTTGCCAAAAGGCAAACAGTCATGACAGCATTCATTGATCAGGGATGGGAATGCATTGCTTGGGAGTACACATTTGGGATTTTTTGAAGGACCTCTTTGTTTGTGTGTAAGAGGGAGGTTCAGGTGTCTTGCCATGTGTAGGGCTGGCAACTAGGGAGACATGTCAGGTGCTAGCCATTTTAACAGTAAGAGATGTTGATAATTAACTCTGATGCAAAAGGAAGACATGGGCCACATAAGTCATGGTGTGCAGGCTTCATGCTGTGTGAGTTCCTCATTCAAGATGAATTACAGAGCTTAGATAGCCAAAGCCTCAATTTTTGCTTCTAACACATTCTAACTTGTCTTGTGCATGGTTTAGGGCTACTGAGTTGTTTCAGAGTTGCCACCCGGTGTTGCCTGAGAGTGAGTGCTGCATGATTCTCAGCCTGTTGTACTTCAGGCCCAATGAGTTCTTTGAACATGAAAGCTTTCGGAATGTCATCAGATGTCTGAAAGGGTACACAGTGGTATTCTTGGTGGGAGGGTTTTGCTGGTGAGAATGTGGAAGTGCAGAAAATCCACAAGCCTGTAGAAATCACAGCATTTTGAAATCCGTACTCACTGATTTTTGAATAGTGTGGAGCAGTGAATGTCTTTTCCAGATTACCACTCTCTTGGATATATGATGTAGATCATATTATACACAATAGCTTGTTGTGATGCAAGGAACAATATGAAAATGAGAAAAAATATGGAGAATTCAAGGTGTGTGTCTGAAGCAGAAATTCCAAGGCAGCTTAAGCTCTGTCCTTGGGTCATGCATGCTTGTATAATTTCAATCTTGTCTAGTTTCTATGGGAGCAGATTCCTGCAATGATCCTGGACTCAGTTGCAGGTAAATTTGTTTTTTGCCTCAGCCTACTCTTGCCACTGTTCCTGCAATTTAAGAATATTGCAAATCTGCAGGACAGCTAGCTGCAGGTGATTTAGTTGCTCACAAAATGCAAAACAGCCTTAAAGCTTCTAGCCCTGCAGTGGGAAGACTTTGGCTCGGGATTCTGAACACTTCTTATGCATAAGAGTATGAACATTGCAGTCTAAAGGTACAGCCACCAGATGTGACAAGAGTTTGATGAGGCTCTGCCTTTGTCATGTTAAAATGTGACAGGAATCTCTATCTGATGTACTTCACCACCACCACTATCTCTACCTCTTTGTGTTTCTATGTTATCCTGAATCAGGGCTGCCACTTCTATGCTGCTCCTTCCAAAGAACATTGATACCTGCACTCCAACGGTCTGTTGTGACAAGTCGTGAATTTGTGAGATGTTGATCTTAATTTCCCCTTCCAATATGCACGAATCCTGTGTGGTGTACCTTGGATTGGTTTCATCATCACAGCTGAAAAGCTTGATTGTCATGATGTTGGAAAGTACGTCAAAGTACTTTGTGATGCACTGATCAACATCCACCACAGCGTCCTTCTGTACAAAGACTTGCATTCTGTTTCTGCATTTCTTCACACCATTGACACAGACTTGATACTCCAGAGGATCAACACCCTCCACAAAATCTGGCATGATTTCGATTCCATATGTCTTTCTTGCAATTCTCGTCAGTATTCCCCCACCAGGAGGATTCAAAGCAAGTGCCACTGCTCCCTGACAAACAGCACTTCCAGGGTACGGCGGAAAGACAATCTCCTGAACCCTGTGACGAAAAGCCTCTCTGATCCTCCCCATTAGGTAAGGAGATGCCGCAAAACCACCCACCACAAAAATTGCAGTGATACTGCCCATTGTCTGCGACAATTGAATTTCGATGAGCTCAAGGATGTCTTCAACGACAGGGTCGAAGATCCTCTTCATGTCTGCATAGGAAAGATGGATCTCATCGTATACCTCACGCGGCTCCCGTCCCAGTCTCTTCTCGTGCTCTTCCCATGCAAGTGCTAGCTGTTGGTTCAATTGTATGTCCGTAAATTCTTCTTCTTCGTGGTCACTACTACTGTTGGGAGGATCTTCTTCGGCCATTGCACCAAATGTGCATTTGATCGACTCCCAATCACGGAGCAAGCTTGTTTTGTGGGTTGGAAACCGCTGAAAGTATTGGGTCAGACCGTCGTCGCCGCAGTCGATCTTCTCAGCAAGAATTGCGACGAATCGCTGGTCCACATACGTGCCTCCGCACAATCCACCAGTGCTGCGCGTCACTTCCTTCACTCTGAAGTTGTCTTCATCCCCTACCCATTCTTGGACAACGATGTCGGTAGTCCCGCCTCCAACGTCGGCCACCAAAAGCTTGTCTCCTTGTTGCAGTTGCAAGCGATTTATACTGCGATGGCAGTGACAGGAAGCTGCTTCTGGCTCAAGAACCATGATGAGAGGATGGGGGCTTGCAGCAGCAGCAATTTTTTTCTTTTCGTTTGGGGCTCCTGCAAGGTCACCTCCTCCTCCTCCTCTTCCTCCTCCTGTTGTTGTTGTCGTCACAAGTCCCGCGTCGATCATGCATTCTTTCATCTGACGCTTTGCATTGTTACTCCAAATGGAAGGAACTGTCACGCACCACTGCACATACTCCATCGACATCTGACTACCGAAAGTTTCCTGAAGTTGCTTCAAGACGTGAGCTCCAATATGTCGCAAGTAGTCTGAGATGACGCGGTTCACAGTGACGCCCTCTGGAAGAACTGAAGCAGACAAAGGCGGTCCGGCATTCATGTCCGCGAGATAAAGCTTGAATTTAGTCAAATAAGTTCCTACAACAGCAGAAGAGTGCGCTCTCCCCGTTCGGGCAGCAACTACACTGTCCCTCTGGAATTCAGCAAGGGCAGGATATCCCCAGGAGGAATACTGGAAGTTCCCGTTTGCTGTCACGAATCCTGCTGGTTTGTAGTAGATATCACTCGTGGTTTTGCTGTAAGGTTTGGGCGGTGCTCCTTTCCACTCATAGTATGTGAAGATATCCTGAGGCCGGGACTTATGTGCGAATGCATAGCCAGAGTAAGTGGTGCCGAAATCCAGTCCCACAACCACTCGTGCTTCCGACACACTGCGCTCAGAACCCATCATGGACTCGATTTCTTCTTCTTCTTCTTCTTCTTCTTCTTGATGTTTTCCTCTTTTTTTTTGGCTCGCTTCTCAATATTTAAAGATTTCACAGATCATATCAGATGTAAAATTTTTTTGAACTTCAGATTGTTGTAGAAATATGCGTGGGCTTTTTGTATCTGTCGCTGCTCTTGGATCTCCCTGCACTTGGCCACCGAGAAGGTCCGCTAGCTCTGCTGCATGTTTGTTCCCTGGCAGCCCTTCTATTTGGTGGCTATATATATAGAGCCAAAAAGCTGTATTAAAAATTGAAAGTGCTAAAATAAAGTGGTTTTTAAAATTCTCTATAGCCATAATTCGACCAAAATTTGAGAAAAGTTGCTAGCTTTTTATACATGGTTCAAGTAGGTAGCCAAAAATATGGAAGAATGTTATTAGAATTTTACTTTCATATTTAGATTGTAGCCAAATCTGGCTATATCTTCCTATGGTTCATCGCCACTTTCAACACAAAATTGACCCCAAAAAAAAAAAAACACTGAATCAGAATGCCTGGTCGCCAGAGCTTGCGCGTGTGGAGCCAACTTTCGCGTCATAAGCGAGGCAAATCGCCTAAGGGAAAGAAGGAAGGTCGTGAAGGCGGCGTCGCGCAAGAAAGTCTCAAGGTTTTTGTCAAGGAAAACGCGGATTCTCGCTCTCTTCATCGCCGACAATCCGATTGCTCTCGACACACACAGTCCCCCAGCGCTTTCTTCATGCACCCGCTTCCTAGTGGTGTGGCAATGGAACCAGATAATTCCGTCCTCGGGAATTGTTTGGAATCCCGACAGGAGAGAAGAAATCCCGACCATGACGACTATGGAATTGTCAGAATACCAACAGTTCCATGGTATCCACACACGGTTTCCACTGATTGGTCGACTCTGTGGAATTCTCCAAACCTGGACTTCTGTGTCCACATGGAGTTCCCACTGGTTTTATCCACCGTGTGGAATTGTCGGTACCCTGGACTTTTCAGTGCGTTACAGTGTTGGCCGGATATAGGTAAGTGGGCTGGTTATCAACAGGTATAATGCCCCGGTTAGCAACTATTCATCCCCGGATTTTGCTCATTTTCCAAATTTGGAACTATTGGTAACCGGCTTCTGTAACTCCATTTGCATATCCTTATTTCATATTCATATATGCAAACCCACATCATTCAATATTCATATCCATGGATATACTTTTATGAGATCCCCAATATGCATAGCTATTTTACACATATCCGGGTGTGGTGTGTAGGGTTCGGATATGTACATCCAGATATACATATCCTTTATAGGGTTAGAGTTTTCAAGCTTAAGGCATTGAGCATTTAGGTTTAGGGTTTTCAACTTTCAACCTCCTCGGGCAACATTGAGCCTTTAGGATGTTGAAGTTTTCAAGCTTGAGCCTTGTCCCTTGTACCATTCTTTGTTGTTTGTTGTTCTCCTTTTTGTTGCATCAAAGCTTTGGAAAATCGACATTAGGAATATCACACAAGTTGTTGCTTTCTATATGTTGCATTGAAGCTTTGTGGAAACAACACCAAGAAAATCACTTGGTCATTTTACAATATCTAAGGTTTGAGTTTCAAGCTCGTATTGTTTAAAGTTTCAAGCTTGAATGTTTGAACTCTAAATGTCTATGGTTCGACACTTGTGTTGAGCTCTAAGTTGGAACTTTTGAGGACTTGAAGGTTTGAACAAACAAGCAAAAGTCTCAATGAAAGTCTATTTGAGCGAAAAAGTTTGTTTTTATGGGTGAATGTATTTTTGAAAAATTGTTTGGGTGTTTGTGTATCAGTGAATGTTTGAATGAAGGTCTATGTCTAAGTGAGCATTTGTGTCTAAATGAGTGTTCGTGTCTAAGTGAATGTATGTTTGAACATCTGTTTAGGCATTTATGTCTAAGTGAAAATTTGTCTAAGTGAATGTCTATCTAAACATTTGTCATGTGGTTGTTTATGTTTGAATGAGCATTTGTTTAAGCATTTGTGTAGGCTTCTATGTCTAAATAAACATCTATCTAAATATATGTGTGGGTGTCCATGTCTAAGTGAACATTTATTTTAGCATTTATGTGGGAGTCCATGTCTAAGTGAACGTTTGTTTGAACTACATTTGTGTGCATTTGTGTGGGTGTTTGTGTCTAAGTGAATGTTTATTTGAATTACACTTCTGTGAGTGTCTATGTTTGAGTGAATGTTTATCTAAGTAGTTGTCTAGGTGTCTATATATAAATGAACGTTTCCTTCAACATTTGTCTAGGTGTCTATGTTTGAGTGAACATTTGTCTAAGCATCTATTTGAGCAATTGTATTTAAGCGAATGGTTTCATTGGAATTCAAAATTCAAAACCTTAATTTCACAAGTCATGAGTGAGGAACAACATTATAACATTCAAATGCTAGCCCTTTTCATGATAAATGAAAAGTTTTTAAAATCTCTTTTCCATGTTGCAAAATTTATGAACTTTGTTACAATTCAATTTCAATTTTGGAATTTAGTTTACTAATTGTGTGTAATGTGTAAAGTTCCTATGCACCATGGTTATAAAAGGTGATTTTTTCGTTGGTTAGATTTTTGGTGGGGTTGATGAACCATAGCTATGTGAAGATGTGGTCCCTAACACTTCATTTTCAAACATGGAAAATGTGCGCTAGGAAATTACAATTTTGTTGGAAAATGAAGTGTTACGACTTATAACTATAGAAGTTCAAGTTGTATTATAGAAACCATACCATCAAAATTCCATTTGCTAGGGGTTTTTTTCTAGGAATGATGATTTACATGTGGATTTTGAAATTTTGCAAATGTTGCAATGTATTATTTACATATTAGAGAAAGTGGTAGGTATTTTTTTGTCCCAAAGTTCTATTTTGAGGAAAGGCTTAATTAGGAATAATAAGATTAATGGGAACACTCCCATGAAAACTCATGTTGATTCAATTGAGGGGCATGAAGTATCTAGAAAAACAATGCAAAGGGAATTGTGTAATTTTTGTGGTTCGATAAAAACTATCAATTGATCAGCTACTTCACAAGTTCTTATTTCTTATCTCGTTTTAACTTGAATGAATTTATTTGTTATCTATTTTGTTCTTAAGCAGGATCTACAAACATCTTGATCCTTTATCATTCAAATTTTTTATTTTGTTAACTGCAATGATCTATGAAAGTCTTGATACTTTATCATTTGAACCTTTTGATTTGTCAATTGTTATGATTTACATATCCTTCCTTATGATTTGAACCTTTTGTTTTATTAGTTTTCATGATTTGCTAAACCCCCCATGTTGTCACTTGATCCTTTTGTTTTGTCAATTGCCATGTTATCATTTGCAAAACCCCGTAGGTTGTTACTTGAATCTTTTTGTTTTGTTAGTTGCCATGTGATCATCTACAAAACCCCCTAGGTTGTCATTTGATCCTTTTGTTTTGTTAGTTGCCATGTGATCATTTGTAAAAAACCCTAGGTTATCACTTGATCTTTTTATTGCCACATTAAATTCATGATGGGGTGGATCCTATCCTAAAAGGTTTGTGTTATTGAAATTTGTAGTCCCTTTGTTTTAAGCACCATGCTCATGACTTGTGTGGGGCATGCAATGGCTTTCACCATGTTCATCTGAGTTTCATTGATCAACTTGTCTTTACATTTAAAATAATCCAACCATTTTTTGAATATGTTTTCTTGTGTTTTCATGCGCTTCTCCTCAATATGCAACTTGTTTCAAGTATTCTATCAATAAAAACCAACAAGGATTTAACTCCTTTTTTGTGTGGCCTTAACAATGTTTTTTGTGTGCAAAAGAATAGGTTTGTGTCACACGTATGTTGCCAAGATTGAGATCCACCACCTACATTTTGAACTCCATTAGTCATTGATGTTGAAATTTGAGGCTTGGATAATGGGTTGTTGATTGGGGTGTTGATTGCATTGCGCATTGGAGTTGTAGTCAATGGTTGTCATAACTTCAATTGTAGTTCCAGCTTCATTGAAACATCTTAACTTCAACAAGATGGGGTGTGGATTGGAGTGCACATTGGGGTTATAATCATTAGTGTTGTCATAGGTTCAATCATAGCTATAGCATTAGAAAGAAATCTAAACTAAAAAAGAGGTGGTGTGAAAAATGTTTGCTCACCCAAATTCATGCAGAAGGTTTAACTCTGATCAATCCTTGGAATATCTTCACTAATCAAATCAATGCCTTCATTCCCCAATCCATTCTTGTCATTTGTTACTATTACCCATCATAAACTTCCTAGAAAAAAAAAATTATGTAAAAGTAATGGGAACTACTACATAACATAATTTGGATCAAATGTCATTTATTAATTATTTTAACAAATCTTAAAATTATATTTTACTATCATAGTATCAACATAAACATAATTATTTTTAAAAATAATATAAAGTTTAACTTTCCTTGAATGGTAAAATTTTGCATTTTGTGTCATGAAAATTATGGTAAAATGACAAACCATTATTCTTTTCATCATCATAATCATGCAATTAATAAATCAAAACCATTTTTTATTATGTTTATACATTTTCAACATGCATTTTATCAACAATAGAACAACAAAATGAAAAATAAACAAAAATGATGTCAAAAAAATTTAATAAATAACATAAATCTAATTATTCATAATAAGTCTAAGTTATTTGGATTAAAGATGGTGTTATAGTCATTCATGACATCTCACACATTAGGTGGGGTGAATAATATTGGCACTTTCCTATGACTCACTATGAACTCATGAATTGAGTCATAGGCGTTCATGTTAAACAACTTATGTAGATGAAAACTTACCTTGTCTTGTGGGTTCATTGCTTAGTATTCCTTGTTATGATTAATCCTTGACATGTAATCATGTTTTTTTTTGAATTCCCTCAAGATTGAACTCCATTTGTCTTTGCAAGTAGGGCCATTCTTCAAGTGTTAGGAACAACTTGTAAACATCACAACAACGAATCTTTTTTCAATTTGGTAACATGGTTTCAAATTAATCTTGTGGGTCAACTTTGTCTAGTGTTATTTGTGCACATTTTGCTTGGCCTTGATAAATGATGCATCACCTCCCTGTGGTCCCAATTAAGATGTCTTGGTTTTCTTGTGTGAATTTCAAGTGATGCATTTGAATTTGCCCTAATAACTTTCTTCTTGCCTTTGGTTTTTTTTTGGGGCAAAACAACCCTCATCAAGAATTTGGACATCTGCATTGAAATACAAATTCATTGCTAATGGAAGTACAATTTGGTTCTTATTGATTAGTGGATGTAAGTTTTTATATATTGATTCAAGAACACAATTTTGTATAGATTAATGGTTTTAGATTCTTGGAATTCTTTGGAGAATTAAAGTATATAACTAAACATCATAACTTGTTGCATTGAGACTATTTCATTGTTATTATGGAAGTATAGTTTAGATTGCTACTTTTTATTACTAAATGGATACTTCTTTTGCAAATTTGAGGACAATAATAGATTCTGATTTGGACTTATTGCATTGAGATACTTGAATTTATTGCTATAATGGAACTACAATTTGGTTGCTATTGATTATTGGATGCAAACCTTCTATGTAGATTCATAAACACCATTCTATGTAAATGATAACTTTAGATTTTTGAAGTTCTTGAAAAATGAGGTACATATACGATCTAAAGACTAAACTTGATGCATTGAGACATAAGTTCATTATTATAATGGAATTGTAATTTAAGTTACTAATTATTGGATGTACACCTCTTCTACATATTCAAAAATAACAATCTTGGAGACTCGTGGTTTTTGATTTTTGGAAAGTTGTGGTACATATTTAAATATTTATCCACACATACTAATGGTTTCAAATTCTTGGATTCTTTGGATAATTAACATACATTGATGGTAATTTAGAGCTTTTTGATTGTAAAAGGTGCTTGAGATTTTGTACCTTCATTAAATACACCGTTGGAATTGCTGAAGCTTAAAATGGTTGATGTTCCTTATGTAGTGATGCTTAATCTTTTGTGACCAACAAAGTTTGTAAAAGACTAATGGGGTTTTTTTAACGCATAGAGCCCTTGTTGCAAACTCAACTACAATGACAATGATAGGGAAGAAAAATTTCAAAGTGGAGATGATGGGGAGATATTTTATGGGCATCAAAGTTTGCTTTGGCGATGATGCCCGTGATGGCCAGCTTTAGTTTTTTGTACTTAACATTGGCATTAAAGACTTATGGGTTCCTTTTTGGCATTTTATGTAACACTGGAATTTTCACTTACAATCTACAATTTTGAAAGATTTAAAGTTACTAAACTTTTACAATTTACAATTTTGTTATATTTAAAGTTATTAAACTTTTGCAATTTACAATTTTGAAAGATTTAAAGTTACTAAACTTTTTGCATAACATTGAGATAACAATGTCCTCAAAACTAGGATCCACATCAAAAAATAAATTACATAACAATTTTTATGTGAATGGGCTTCTTGATTTTAAGATCTTAACCTTGAATTAACAATGATTTACCTTTAGGTGTGAAGGGTCTTTAAGAATAGAAATTTTGTTACAACAATTATGATGCAATTTAACATGCACCCAACATGCCCAATTTTTTTTGTGTTTTGGGGAAGGTTAGGGATTGAATGTTGAAATTTTTCAATGTTCTCGGATGATTCCAAAAGGTCTCCCACCAAGTTCCCATATAGAGTTCCTAAAGTTCCCAAATGTGTTCCCCAAGATCATTTACAATTCCCCTTTCATGATTTTACAAGACTTAAAATGAATTTACCCATTTTACACTTAACACAATCAAAATTATTCATTTATAAATACATGGATGTGGATGAGAGGTTTTACATTTACACAAAGAAAGAATCCTATATATTAATTCACTTAGTCCGTCCGTCCGTCTGTCTTTTACTTATCTCTTATTTTTTTCGATTCTTGGCCCCTTTTTCTTTGGTACCCTCTTTCTTCTTTTTTTTCAACAACTTCTTTTTCTCTGACGTCATTTCGCTTTTATTATCTATTTGACGTAATCCCATTGGCTCCCGTTCCCTATGGAGTGTTTTGGGGGGGGTGAGGGAAAGGAGAGCCCGGTGAAGCACGAGGTGAGGGGGTCAGAGGGAGGGGGGCCAGCACGGGCAAGGGGGGGACTGGCGGGGAAGGACCGGGCGAGGGGGGCAGCACGGGCCGAGGAGGGGAGGGGCACGGGCGAAGAAGGACCGGGCAGAGGGGAACTCAACGGGTGCATTATGCACCGGGTTCGCACTACTGTAAATAAGGTCACTTCTTACAATTACAAGGTAGATCTGCCTTTAAAAGGCATATATACATATGCATGCACAACATGCTTTGAAAGGGTGACACATTAGGTTAATGTCATGCGGCACATTTAACCTAACCCTAACATTAGCATTTTTAACACTCATTCGAAAATGGACCCACTATGGAGCTTTACCCTACACATATTTATTAATGTCCTTCACAATTACGCTGCAGAATATCATAAATTGGTACTTTTGGAAAAAAAAGTACCAAATTTTGGGGGAAATGCGTCAGTGTGGGGGGGGGAAAAAGCAGCGGTGAAATCTAAAAAATTGAGTAAAAGAACAGAACAGAACAGAAAAGAAAAGAAAAGAAAAAGACCCCCAAAAGACAAGCGTCGAAAAAGCAAAGGCTATTAGATTTTCCATGCACAGAAAAGAGACACGTAGGCATGCACACTTTGCCAACTAAGCGTGACCGATTGGTTCTACAGGTGTCCAAAGGTACCACCACCCTCCGTTTCCTCGGGCCGCCGGGTCACATACACTCGGCGGTTCGAACTCGACCCTGGTGTGAAACAGGGCCGTAGTCAGTGTACGCAGAGGAAGGAAGGAAAGAGCCGTGCGGGGCGGAAAAAGAGGAGGAGGAAGAAGAAGGAGAAAGGGAGCCACGCTGCTGGTTCTCTCGTCTTCTTAGATCTGCGGCTGCAATTCCCGCACGATCGCCGATGTCGTCAGACGACGCAGTCGGTGCAGAGCTTGGTGCAGCTTCAAACCCAATAAGGCGACAGTTTTAGCACCCACAGACGACAGTTTTCATCCCAAAGATGAGAGCTCGAAAATGGTTTTCCTATATTTGTTTTGAAGCTGTTGTTGTTGCGCGAAGCCTCTGGTAGAGGAAAGGAAGGAAGTGGTGGGAAGTCGTAGTAGGTTCATTTCCTCCTCAGAAGGTTTTAGGGACGAGAGAAAAAAGTGAGTGAAGAAGAAGAGTGAGAACATTAGAAAAGAAGGATCAAGGACTGAAGAGGAAAGGGATCCGTGTCCAAAACGGCGGTGGGGGTTCTTTTTTCTTTTCTCGCTTCAATAGATTTGCCAAGGAAGATGAAGACGTCGATCTCTGTTCCAGAAAGATCCGCTTTGTGAAACGGCTCAGTATTAGTCTCTTCTGGAGGTGTTTGTGGTTGCAGGCTTTGTAACATCTGTAGTTTTTGTTGCTCTTGTGTGTGAAGGGACGGACAGCTTGAGAGAGGAGTTGCTGGTGATCAGAAATCACAGGAGAGAGAGAGAGAGAGAGAGAGAGAGGAAAAAGGGTACTAGGGTTTTGAGCTTCTAGGGTTTTGAGTGGTGAACAGAAACAGGAACAGATAGATAAACACAGGGAGAAGAAGCTTGCAGAAAAAATAGGTGGAGACAACAGATCCAGCAAATGAGAGACAGCCGAGAGAGCAATTCACTACTACAGCATGGATTGTAAAGGAGGAGTATTACACAGTTGGGAAGGTGGGAAGCAGCAGCTATGGCAGTGGGTGCCTTCTTCTTGACAGTGTGCAGGCAGCAGCTGCGACTTGAACACCAGCACCTTCATTCTAGGTGAACTGCCATGTGTGTGTGTGTGTGTATGTAGGGTTTGTATCAATTGATCCTCTGGCTATCTTTTTCCGTTTTTCCATTTCTGGCAACAAAGGCTTTAGCAACAATTTGCCTTCTGTGAAAATCTGAAAGAAGTGTTTTGGTTTTTGGACAATATTTCCGGGCAGGTGTGGAGTTTATGCACTGCAAAAATGTGCAAGACTGGGGACACGAGAAGCTGCTTCTTACCAGAATGCCAGAAGCAACAAGTTCAAGCAGATTTTAACCTTGAATGAAATATCGAGAAGGGTCCTTTTGGAGAACACGAAACGGAACCTGCTGCCTGACACTGGTTTTGTTGTGAAAAATGTTTCCTCGAGAAGAAGCAGTGGGATTTCAAATTCCATGGTTGTTCAGAATCAGAGGACAAGACCAGGACACACAAGATATGAGGTTCTCTTGAGTGAACTGGCAAAGCTCAAACAGGAGCTCTTACAAGATGTCAGGCTTGTGTTACGTGCCACAGGAGAGTCAATGGCTGCTGTCAGGGCAGACCTAAAGTCACAAGGGAAGGTGGCATGGAAGTCACTCTCATATGGCTGTCTTTTAACGCCCTTACTAAGTCCACTAGGCAGGGTTGCAAGTGCTGCCAGCCTTGCTTGTGCTCGGTCTCAGGTGGTGCCGCGGATATTCGCGGTAATTGTTGGAGAGGCAACATGGGCACGTCATGCTGTTGCTGAAGCTGAACAGCTGCAAATCACTTCATTAATGACCCGAGCACCCTATCGTCCTGCATTTGTTCTGTCCCTTCTCTCCTCTTTACTAGAGGGACTGATAGTGGTTCTTCGTTCACTGTTCCTAGCCATGCTGTTCACACCTGTTATTTTATTAGCCCCATTTGCAGATTCATGGGGGGAGGGTTATCGTAAACTCTGGCTCTACTTGGTGCGTTTCTCATTAGAAAAGGCAGGTGCGGCTTTCATAAAGTGGGGTCAGTGGGCAGCCACACGACCTGACCTTTTCCCAAAAGATCTGTGTGCCGAGCTATCAAGGCTACACACCAAGGCCCCAGCACACAATTTTGCTCATACTCGCCGAACAGTAGAGGGTGCTTTTGGTCGAAAGCTTCATGAGATCTTTGAAGATTTTGAAGAAGAACCTGTTGCCTCTGGAAGCATAGCTCAGGTTCATCGAGCTGTTTTGCGATTCCGGTATCCAGGTCAAAAGTCCAGGCCAATGGTTGTAGCTGTGAAGGTGCGGCATCCAGGTGTTACTGAAGTGATCCAGCGTGATTTTGCCATAATAAACTGGATTGCAAAAATTTCAGGATACATGCCTGGCCTCCAATGGTTGAGACTTGATGAAAGTGTGCAGCAATTTGCTGTGTTCATGTTGACTCAAGTACGGCATTCTGAATCCTCCATATGAATTGATGCTGGTTATGGTTTTTATTGCTTCACAAGTGTGAATTCAGCTTTGATAATCACACATGATTTGCTGTCTTTCTGATCTGTAGTTACATTCTTTGTCTACCATGGTGTTGCATGATTACAATGTGGCTTTGTTTATCTGTCATGCTTGTCGTTGGTTGTCTTATGGAGCAATATCTTTTGATTCATTGCAATGCAGGTTGATCTTGCAAGAGAAGCTGCTCATCTGAGCCGTTTTATTTACAATTTCCGGAGATGGAAGGATGTTTCTTTTCCAAAGCCCTTGTACCCATTGGTACATCCAGCTGTGTTAGTGGAGACGTATGAGCAAGGAGAGAGTGTCTCTCGCTTCATGGATAGGCCTGACAAGAATCGTGTCAACAGTGCACTTGCATCCATTGGGACACATACTTTGTTGAAGATGTTGTTGGTGGGTGTTTCTGCTCATATTCACCCATTTTCTTAGGGTTTACTTCTGATGTTGTGGATTGAGGTTGCTGTTCTCTTTACAAACAAGCATTTTTCCAATCCCAATGTGTCCTTGTTTTGCACCGGAGTCATCTCAGAGTCATATAAATTGTGCTACAATCGCAAGGTGATTCTTCCTCCCACCTAGTGGTGGTGGGTTGCTCTAATTTTCATTTCAGAAATAGGCTCATACTTTGTCACTGCCTAATCTGAAATCATATGTTTTGTTTACAACTTTTGTTTGTGCCAGGTTGACAATTTCATCCATGCTGATCTGCACCCCGGCAACATTCTTGTGCGCATGGAACCTGGAAACCCTGCACCAAACAAGCAAATGTTTCGGTCCCGCCCACATGTGGTGTTGTTAGATGTAGGCATGACAGCAGAGCTTTCACAGCGTGATAGGCGAACACTCATTGATTTTTTTAAGGCAGTGGCTGTAAAGGATGGTCGTCAAACAGCAGAATGCACTCTCAAGTTTTCACGTAATCAGAGTTGCCCTGATCCGGCAGCATTTATTGATGTTAGTCTTCTCCTCCCTCTGTCCTCATGTACCTGTAGAGAGTCAGAACATTTGATGATCACACTATGGCTCTTGACAGATGACCCTGTTGTTCGCATTGCCTAAATAAGATGTATTAGACCTTTAGGGTTATGAATCTTGGTAATAAGAAGAAGGTGGTTTGTCTCTGAAGCACAACTGCAAATGGGATTTGGTGAATCACACAGGAGGTAGAGCAAGTGTTCAAGTTCTGGGGGTCAGAGGAGGGAGATGCAGTCACACCAGGGCAGTGCATGCAAGAGCTTCTGGAACAAGTTCGGCGCCACAAAGTGAACATTGATGGCAATGTTTGCACAGTCATGGTCACCACCCTTGTCCTTGAGGTTTTGCTTCACAACCCTAAACTGAGTTTTACCCAGAGCTTAAAGCCACCTAAACCCTAAATCCTAGACCCAAGCTTTTTCACAGCTCTACTATGCACACGGGATAAGTAATCATGTAACTTTCCATAAATCAGGAACCCAATTTACAGGCTTGTAGTGTAGAGATAAGATAAATATTTGCCAAGTACAGAATGATGGGTTGCTGCTGACCATTCTGGGTTGGATTATGGTGGGTGCATACAGGGATGGCAGCAGAAATTGGATCCAGAGCTCAATGTTATGGACACATTGCGCAACATTCTATTCAAAGCAGATTGGGCCAAGTCTCTTTCCTACACCATTGACGGGCTAATGGCCCCTTGACCCCAGTTAAAGCTAATCAATATATATTCTCTGCATAAGTTGCAGACATTGTGAACTCCATTCAAAAATATTTCAGGTGCTACTCAGGTACAACTACTGTTGTGCATTTGTAGATTTTAGGAACTGGTGATGTCCTCTTATTGATCTCTTTTGACCTTTCACTGCCCTGATACAAAAGTTATTATTTCAGTGCTGAAACTGACATCAGCACATATCAGTTTGGGATCAGAAAGATATGGTATCATTTCAATGCAGAAAAATATTTCCAAAATACTACCCTGGATTTGACAGTGTATTGGGAATGTGACTCACCTTGAAGGTTGGCAGAATCACTCCTAGGAGCCCTTCAATTCTTGTGTTTCTTTAACTTCAAACAATGCATCACAATCATCTAACATATTAAAGTGGCTGTTCTAAAACCAGAAAAGCTTTGACATTTGAAGTACTGTTGAAGCTGGTGGGATCAAGAGCAATCTTCATTATATTGAAGGTGATTGCCAGTGTTGGATGATCTTTGGAAACAGGGACACTACTCCGGTGGTTGTTATAGTGGTTTTGAGGATACATAACCTTGGTTCTCAAAAGCATCATAAAATTGGTTCTGATATATTACCATAATTTCCAAGCTTTTGAAAAAAATCAAAGAACCGCCCCTGATACTCAGCTCTTTACCTGTTCTGCCATGAAAACAAACTGGTTTGTAAGGTTTTTAAAATAACTGTGACTGGTGGTTATTTGATTCTGATTTTGCTTTGTCAAAGAACTGGAACTAATTGGTGGTTCTCTGATTCTGTAATATTACAAAATCGAGAACCAGCATGAGTAATTACCTCAATGAATAGGTTGTTCTGTGGCAGCATGAGTCTCACCTTGCACAACACTTCAATTTTGCTAGCAAAAAGCTTCTATACATTTCCTCATTTTCATGAAAACAACTTCATTCACAAATCATTGTTTAGTACACATTTGTTCCCCAAGATAAATGGTCAACAAGTTATGTTATCCTACCCTAATCAAAGAATGTAGATCAGGAAAGAAAACATGTCAATTTTGCCAATGTAGGTGGACCTGATCCTTCTAAATCGCCTTTCTTTAGCTATCTTATCTTATTTTGGCATCAATTTGATACATTTTTCTCCTCACAACCCTAAATATCCCAACAAAGACCCCTTTAGAAGTTTAGACAAGAAAGGTTCAATCATTCATAACTATTAAAGAATGTACCTTTTCCTCAAGTCACAAAAGTGGTGAAACATGGTTTTTTTCAAAGTTTTCAACTTTGGGTTTGTGTGGGACAAACAAGTATAAGACTCAAACTATGTTTTTTTTTTTTGGTATAGGTATGAAGATCTATGTTATTGTTTGCACAAATATTTGTTAACATATCTATTTTTTATGCATTATTATTATGTCACAACTATCCTTCCTACCATAAATTATACACATTCATAAATTATGCCAAAACCTTTGAAAATCAAACTTTCAATTCTCCTTCATAAGCCTATTACATGAAACTTTCTATTCCTTACAACAAATTGTTTTCCTCAAATGAAGGTTTTTCCATAAGTCCCAAACACCTATTTATGTACTAAACAAAAAAAATTTAAATAAGAAAAGTCTTACACATCAGAAAGGTCATCATGCACATTAATTGAAGCCATGATTAATTGGTGACAATTCATCAACCATTATTAAATTATAAAACCCCACAACCAAATAAGTTACCAATGTTAACCCCTAAATAATTAAATAAGTAATTAACTAAGACATCAAGTTACAAGTTCATTTCCCATCTAAACTTTCCAAAAATTTCCTCCCCATATCCCAACATGCCAAGCTTGAGAAATTGAGCCTATTCAGATAAACTCATTAGCCCCATTGAATTTCCTCATTTCCACACCAAATCTACTACTTTATTCATGTTTTTGCATTAGACCTAACTACTTTCCAAACTCTAATATGTAGTGGAAATGAAAGGGAATCAAGAAATCGTGGGCATTCTTCCCAAACAATCACAAGTAATACAAAGAAAAACCTAATTGCACACTTAAATCCTCACATATTTTTTTGATTCTAAGCACACATTTCAAAACCATAACCCAAGAAAAAAATGATTAGCTTCCTTAACATTACTTGAGTTCGCCATTTATCTTTTGCAACACCTCCTCCTTTTTCAAAACTTCCCACCAAAACTCCCCCACCGAACCCACCATAGCCTAAGGTTTTCAAGGACTTTGTTTCGGTTGTAGAATGATTTTATTGGAATGAATTAGTGTAGGTTTATTGTAGTAATTAAGATAGCAAAGAATCGAAAGCTTACTAACGTAAATAACTAGCCTATTGCCTATGTAGTGCAAGGATAATATAATAGCAATGCGGGAAATAAAGAGATGAAAAGAGAAATAAGATTTGAACAATGTCAGCCACCACTAATTTAGGAAACAACTAACTTTTTAAAAAGGTGAAGGAGGACAGTAATTTAGGAGTAGTTGGAATGTGTTTGGTGTGAGCATGTTAATGTGATGTGTGTATGTGTTGTGTGAGTAAAGAGAATAATGTTTTTGCCATGTTTTGACATTTTATCTACATGATCCTTTTTTTTTTGGGTTAGTGGTTGATTGTTCCTTTGCTTGAAGTAGTTTATTGCTTCATGATAATTAATCCCATTTTTTTGTTTTGTCTTTATGTAGTAGTAAAAGCTTTAGTCTTATGAACTACTACACCCAATAGTCAACAATTTTTAGCAATTCCCAATATTCCCATCTAGAGAAGATGACAGTTATTGGGATTTGGGAAAAAGGGACTTTTTCATTTGGTGATTGTCTTGGGTCACAAGTGCGGGAGGTTTGTTTATGTTAATGGTTTTAGGAGATAATATTAAGTAATATAATGTATAATAATTTAATGGGTCACGCATGTGACATAAGGAAAACAGCCAAGTAAATGAAGGGAACAAGTGGGTTATTGCAAAAGCAATTTGAAGTTATGTGACCCCTAAAGAACTCGAGGTATGGTGTTTGGGTCTTCTTGTAATAATTTAAGCTATAGAGGGATTATTTTGACATATGTTGCAAAAGCCAATAATAGTAGGGAAGGTAATTGAAAATTTAACTAAATTAACATAGGAAATGTTTAGAGTAGTAATTGAAAGTATGAAAAAGCTATTTGAAAAACAATTACAAAATATAGACTAGGTTGATACATTGTGAGGAGTGGAAACAACGCAATAGCTGGAACAAAAAGAAGGTGAAGTACCTATAATTTGATGTCATTATGTAATTATGTAATTACTTAAGGGTTAACATTGGTAATTTATTAGATGGTAGGGTTTTATAATTTAATAATGATTGGTGAATCATTATCAATTAGTTATGATTTTAATTAACGTGCATAATTCAAAAATAGTGATTTACTAGGAAGGTCTTTGCACAAATTAATGTGCATGATTTAAACATGATGGTTCACCAAAAAAATAATACTATAAATTAATGTGCATGTTGAATCACATGATTGATAAAATAATGAGCCATGAAATGTGTAAGTTTTTTGTAACTTTCTTGTTGAATAATTTTCTTTGTTTAATATATAAGCAAGTGTTTGGGCTTTGAAAAACATTTTCACTTTATGAGAACAATTTGTTGTAAGAATGGAAAGTTGTATAAAATAAACTTATTAAGGGAATTGAAATATGAATCTTCAAAAGTTTTGGCATAATTTGTGAATGTGTGGAATCCGTGGTAGGAAGATGGTTGTGACAAAATAGTTATACATTGAAAATAGATAAGTGAATAAATATTTGTGCAAACAATAACATAAATCTTCATAACTATGTAATAAAAATACATAGTTTCGGTTCTATACCCATTTGTATTTCACATACCCATTTATTCTAAAACTATTGTATAGAATGTACCTCAATTTGAATGACCTGATGTTACCTACTAATACTAACAATGGGGGGAGGACCTTATAGTATGGGGGAATTTGAAGGCAAGAATGCCAACAACAATGCCATTTTTGAAAAATGATGGAAGATACAATATAATAGTAGAATGTAAAAAGTTGTAGCTACTGGGGCATGAACCACCCATGGTTAAGGACCAAGGAAAATTAATACTTATTGGAAAGGTTATTTTCTTCAGTGACTTTCGAACTTGGAAGGTTCAATAAACACCATAGGTCGTACATACACCAAGGGCATGTACCGGTTTTCAAAATCAACATTTTGCTTAAACAATTATTATATGGATGATTCAAAGACCACTATTGTGACAACATTTGAGGTATAACCATGTATCACATTATCATTAGTTAAGAATACAATAACAATAACACATCTATAACAACAATAATTATTCAATTGTCAAATATTTATGCATTATTTTTTGTGTCGTGGTAAAAAATTCGTTACCCTTAATGAGCTTATGATTAATAACACATGATGTGATTTAAAGATTCAAGGGGTCAAAACATGATTGGGGTAACCCCTATGGAACACTAAAGATTCATTCTTATGGACTCAAATTCATTTTTTTTTTCACTTTTCCTACAACTTGTCTTAAATTTTCCCTTTTTTCTCATGTCAAATGACATAATTTTGTTCCAATTTTTATATAGGCATCTAGAATATCTATTGTTTTCACTTATGAAAGTAAAAATATTAAAATTTATCCAACATAGGCCACATTCTATTAAAGGCCCAAAATTCTCAAAATTTTCATTTTTTGAAAAAAATTACATTATAATAGGGCATTTGGTTTTTGTTACATTCATACATTTTATATACATTAGTATCGAGAGTGTTTGTGATAAGAATTTTGAATCATAAAAAATTGTTTAAATATTTTTTATGAATCCTTGAATTATTTTTTTCTCAGGAAACAAAGTTTTCAATTTTTTTCTAGGACTTGGTAAGAATCCTGAAACTTATTCAAATTTGATATCCTAATCATAAAATGGTACCTTAGTAATGTATCTATCCATGAAAAAAATCAAACATTAAACATGAATGTGTTATTAAGTTACAACATGTTTTAAATGAGGGGGTTCATTGAGTACAAAAAGAGATGATCCTTAGGGGGTACCCCAGACATGCTTTGATCTTGAGAAATAAAATAAATTATGTGCAAGTACCATAATAAGGTCTCATTCAATGTTTGAAGATTAATCAAACAAGTTTGTTGATTCGAAGAAAAAATCACAAGTGGCTTTCAAAGGTGCACTTGATTCCTTCAATTCAAGTGCAAAAAATGTTTGAATCAATCGAACTCCTTTGCCCAAATGCTTAAAACACTTGCAACACAAATGTTCATGCACAATTACTAAATTGTTAATTTTGAAATTCAATTTTCTTCCTCTTCATCGATTTCGAAAATTTAAATCTTCAATTTCTCCTTTCTCAAATGAGTGTCATATGACCTTTACCTTATTTCAATAAAAACTCAAATCGACATTTCCACCTTTAATTTTCACCTACCTAAAAGTCTCTATTGTAAGGATCCCTTTGAGAATTGTCTCTAACCTAATTCTCATAATGACGAATGCTAAAAATGGAGTTTCCACTCCACGACTAATGATTGAGGAGGATGTATTTGCATTTAGCAAGTTAGCTAGATATTAGTGACACCACATGGGTGAAGTTGTTGCCATATTTATAACAAAGTCTTGAAATCCATGGTTATTAACAATAAGGTTTTTTCTATTGGCAAGTTTTATACAGCAAGGAAATCATGTGTAACTACAACTATTGAAACCCAAAGCAAAATTACAAGATTTAGGGTTCAGGGTTTATGGTCTTGGTTTTAAGGTTCAAGGTTTAACTTTTATGTTCTAAAGGGTGACTTTCATTCTTTGGTATTCTTCAAGTATGGATGCAAGTAGGTACCCCCAATCATAGAGGGGCATTATGTGTTGTGGCAAAAAGAAGGTGTTGAATACACTTAACTAAAGTACCTTCTAGGCATCCAAGGAGATCAGCATGTATAGAAAGAACATGATTAGTATTGGGGAAGGGGGAGGCAAGGCAGAACTTGATGATTTTTTTTTTTTCTGTTGAAGGGTTTTATTCCCACAAAATGTTCCCAATGGTTGGTAACATGTTATTGCTTATTCCATATGATTTGTCAAATGTTCCTTTGTTTCCATAGTTCACATGTGTTGCCCACACTTTGTCGCATATGCATTGTCAAATGTTCCTTATGTTGTTCGCACAATTCTCATGCATCCCTCATGTTCTGGTTATCCATAATCTACAGTTCCAAGTTCTAACCAATTCTCAAAAGAGGTAGAAAAATACAGGTATAAACAACTCCCTTTTTATTTCTGTGTGTATTTTGAAGCATCTCCCCCAACAGATGAACCCTAAGGCGTTATGCCTGGGGAGCTCCCCCAATTTTGTACGTTCCCCACATTCCCATGGAAATATTTCTTTCTTCAACAAACAAGAAAGAAGGGAGGAAATAAAAAGAGAGTTGTTTACATACGGGGAGCTTCCTGTACTCATTCGTTGTTCTCCTGAGGTTCAGGAACACCATGAGGCTCTCATGCCCTCGAGTGCCCCTCCCTCAGGAAAACCCACTCGTATGGGAACCTCCCCTACAACTAAAACACAGTTTGCTACAAATGTGAGGTGATCCTTCGTCTTTTTCTTTATGTTTTAGTACGAAGCAAGACAGTCTTTTTAAATAATCCTTCTACTTAGTTCCTTTTGGCAATGAAGTTCTTTTCATTTGTGCCAAAAATAAATAAAAATTAATTTTATTTTTTTTAAATCCTTCTACATACTTAAGTTTTCAAAAACTGGGAGGCTATCTTCTTTCAGTTGCTGTCATGTGTGTGTAAGGGACAGAGTAGTGGGCATGCTAATTGGATGCTAATTTGATGACGGATGAAGGGCAACTGTAGATGAAGGGGGTACTGGTAGTTTGGGTCATCACGTGTCTTGTAAGTAATTTGCCCAAGTTAGTTTTGAGTCAGTTTTGTAGCTGTTGAGGAAGTGGTAGAGGCAGGCCATTTGTCATGCTTTGGCAACACGGTAGTTATTAGGGTATTTATTAGTCACCTCTGTTGCTGACAGACCTCACTCACGTGTCTCCACTGCACTCATGGCATGACTCAGCACCAGATCCCTTCCGTGCATGCTTCTTGTTGTCTGTCTGTCTGGCTCAAGGCCTTCACTTTGAAGGAAGGGGAGGGTTCTTGCCCTAAAATCTCGTCTTGCTGCTTAACAGGTAATAATACCCCACCCACTCTGTTCCCTTCAAGTTCTCAATGAGTTCCCATCGGGTTCTCATTATGTTCCCCCAAGTTCTCAACTTGTTCCCCAACCTTTTCTCCATAGCACCTCGCTTTTATCCCATATGCTTTGGCAAATGTTGTCCTTCTTTCGCCTATATAGCTGGGCCAATCATAATTTTATTTTTATTTTTTGGAGTGATGGGCCAATCAAATTCGCTCGTTGCAAAAAATAAAATAAAATTGAATAATGCCTAAATATCACAGGTGAGCAGATGAGGAATGCAATTGGATAACGTACTACTACGTAGTTAAATGATTTCCTTCTTTGCTTCACATTCTGAATAAAACCAATAATAGTCGTCAGATGAGGTGTAATGATGCTTCCACCTATGTAATTAATGCATCCAATTAGTGCACTCTCTTTCAAATAATGAGTTTGCCATTAGTAGTTATCACAACAGGCTTGATCAGATTCAAGTCCTAATCTGGGTTCCTTTATATCACTCCTTTGTGTCAACGGCTCTCTCTCTAAGTTCTTTAAATATGACCCACTTAGAGGCCTCACTCACGAAGGTAGGTAGGTACCAGTGTAGATGCTGCTTCCCTTGCCTTGGGTGAACCAGCACCAATACCAATACCGTTGTAAAAACCCCAAATTTATTTTTACAATCTTGATCCCGGTATTGGAGTTATCCGTAAAGTAAGAAAAATACAGCACCAGAACCCTGAGTTTGGTCATACAGAGGGTTAGATTAAAAACAAAACCTGCACACAAGTACATTAGCACTCAACAGGGGATGAAACTCAGAAAACCATCAATTTTGGTTGTAAACTGAGTTTCATCCTGTCTTTCCTTTTTCCTGAGCGCCTCCACTGCTGTTGCGTATATTTTCACTGCTTCTAACTGTACAACTGAGATTTAATAAAATGTCTTTACTTTGCAGATACCACTGAAAGAGGGGCTAGGGGGTGAAAGGAGGCCCAAAGACAGGGTGAAGACAGGGTTACTTTATGGATAACTCTATTGTGTCCATGACTGATTTTTCACTAGTATGAGACAGATTTACACTTTTATTGAAATTAATGTAAGATATATATACCTGGTATTACCTCAAGTACCGTGAGAGTTGGTATTGTTACAAGGCTGGTATTGCCTTAGGTCATACCAACATGGTAGTCTCTTTACACCAGTGTTGATATGAGACACAGGCCTAGATAGCAGACCAAGATTGGTCATGGTTCCCTGTAGGCCTTAAAAGTTGAAGGGCAGGATTGCCTGTAATAAAAAGGAGGGTAATGCTGAAGACATGGACTATTAACAACACATTCCAGAATACAATTGTATTTCCAATCTAGCAACAAATCACATCTTCTCCTACCTTATATTTTCCTAATTTTTTACTAATAACTGGTTTTACATGATTTAGCACTAACTCAAGAATCTATTTGGCATAAAATGGATCATATCACTTTGGATCTCCACTCATTAAACTATCATGATCTTCCAAATGGCATCATAGTCACACAACCCATAAACCTTTCACAAAATGTTTTGTCTTGTCCCCACATAATGGCACAATAAACAACCTGCATTGTCCTTTTTGTGATCTCAAATTAGAAAAGGATTGATAAGCATAAACCCCAACCTCTCAAAAACACCAAGAATGAATACATCAAATGAATTCTCAAAAGAAAAGAATCTATATTCGGAGCTCCCATATCAAAAGGATGAGTCTGTCCCCACACATGCACAACATTGCAATTCTCTTATACATAATTATGTATACTAAACTTGAACCTTTGATGCCACTAACATATTAGCATGTATATTTGCTTGAAGCCTCTCATTAACTCCATTCATGCTTTTAATGACCTATCTATCTCTAGTTCTTTGATTATTGAATATCCTATGCAACAAATATTTTGGAAATTGATGTCCAAACCAATTAAACAATTCACATTTTGAGCATTTTTCCTTGTAGTGCAACAACAACAAAAACAATTTTACTAGAAAAAACATGAAACACACAATAATGCAAAAGGGCTTTAGCTTTAAAAGGTTGCCTCCTTTTATCCCCAACTTCCAAAAGTTTCACCCTGTCATTGGCGCCAACAACATGCACACACAAGGAAAACATAAACAAATGCAAAGCAAATCCCAAAAATTTCAAACCTTCACAAACCAACTCCATCTCCATCGCTCTTCCACAAATCAACCACCACTCCCTTGGGTGATAAAATACAACCAAACATTGGTTTTCAACATTAGATGCATACATGGCCTCATGAGCTCAAACTAATTTAACCCAATTTTGATTAAGAAGGGGTACGATGGCTAATGAAAATTTGGGGTTAATTTTATGTCTAAGGGATTAGGTTAAAACAAATGTCCTTATTCCAATAAGACTTGAAGGGAGGTGGCATGGTTAAATTAAAGGGGGAAATAGGTTGGTTGGACTATGACAAAGTTGAATTTTTTATCCTCGTCTAAGACTAGTTAACCTTGTTGGATAAAGGGGGTATGGACAAGAGGAAGGATGTTTCTTAGAAGCTTCTAGCAATTAGGATTAGGGCAGAATAGTACTAGTGGTGCCTCCAAGGAGCTAAAAAGCAAAGAACTTGTTGTTGACTTCATTTTTTTCTTCTTGAACAATGAATGGAACTGAAGGTGTTGTGAAAAAGAGGGAGTGATGATGATAGTTGTAAGGAAGGGTAAGAGATATTAACATATCATGAAAAGGCAAGGTAGACAAAAATGGGAGGCCATAACATCATGAACCAACCAACTTTCATGGGGTGGTCAAATCAACCTTTGTTTTGGTGAATGGAAGCAAGATATTTAAGTAATGGAAGTTGTGGTTGCGCAAGTGGATATGGTGATTGGGGGGCGAATGGTGGAGACCAAAAAAAAATATCTAGACCATGTTGTTAATGTTAGGAATAGGAGTAGGAACAGGGGGGGCTAGAGTTTTTGGTTGTTGGGCCTGGGAGCAAGCAAGCAATGGTAGGCCTTCTTGTGAAAACAAGAGAACAAAATATTTAGAGGGAAGCAAGGCTGTCTTACAAAGGTAAAAGTCAAGAGGGGCTATTTTTTAAAGTTATGGTTGAAAGCCCTGAAGTTATAGATAGTGGGAGGTAGGATTGTAAGGAAGGGAAAAAATTTAGGGAATAGGTAAAGAGTTAGCTAGAAAAAGGAATGGAAGGACTTAGGGAAGAAATATGTTGTAACCTTTCCTTGAAGATGTGAAATGTTTTTTTATGTAATGACTTGCCATAATCCTTGTGAAATGATACTTGCATGAATAATTTTGGTCTAGGGTTGCAATTGGTTAATGAGGAAAGAAGGTAGGATTGTTAGTTGTAGTAGATAGGAGAAGATTTTTTTTTAAATATAGAATTATTTTTTTTCTAACATTTGTTTTTTATATCGTTCATTCCTATACAACATCCACATTTGATGCCACAATTTTTTGTCCTATAATTAAAACATTTACCACATTTGGGTTTTAAATCTCTAATTTTTGGGCAAATTGTAGCAACATGATCCATGCAAAAAAACTATTGGCCCTTGGGGAACTTGTTCCATGATTCATTAAAAATACGTGCTTGAATTTTTTTTAATGAATGATTCATTTAAAAGCACTAACATGTTTTTCCACCACTATATTAGTCATCATCCCCTCCTTTTACTCCTCTTTGAAAGGCTCAAAGGTCGTTTTCCCCAATTCTCCCAACATTTGTTTCATATTCAAAGCTACAAAAAACATTACATCCATATTGTTTACATAATCTTGCATTACACAAAGTTTTCAGATCTTAGGATGGAGTCAAGAATGAAACCTTCTCCTTTGTTTAATATCTTCAATCTTGCCTTTTGTGAACAAATTTTCCATTATAGGCTTGCACCCATTGTTTGGGATCTTATTTGAAAACGTCCAACTTGACTATAATCTCCTTTTTATCAATAGTCTTGTACTTTAACAACATACCTACCTTCATGGCTCACCAATCAGCACATGTTGCATGCAACTCCTTGAACCATTTTTTGGCTTTGTTTTTTAGGTTTAATCTACCAATTATGAACAACTTGGGTTTATCAATACCCTTCATCAATGCTATCATTTTTAACCTTTCCACCCAATTAGTAATATTTTCAAACTCTTTGCTCAAATAACTCATCCATGCTTTTAAGGCTAATAATCTTAAATGGCTACATTATTATTGCTGAAATAATATTTTTCCCTATCTAGAAACAATATTTATGCTACACAGAAATCAACATGATATTTGCTTTCATTGACCCATTTGTTCTTTCCCCTAGAATCATTTTTCAGTACCCAACTTAACAACTTGAATGTAATGCCAATGTGTTCTATTATAACAATTTTATCTCCTTCTTTGAACATGTTTTCCATGTCAAGTATGAAGATCCTAACATAGCAAGCTCCTTTTTAGTAGGGTAGGTATTATCCAAATATCTCTTACATAAGGCATGGGTTTCTTTTTCTCAACATCATGAAAAACAAACTCAAAACCAAAGTTGTTAAAAAATTAATCTATAATTGTAGTTTTTCCTTGGTTTCTCAAAGTTCCTTTCCATTTTGTAGATTCTTGTGGATAAAATATTCCTCACATTATATCATCATGTTAATGCTAGTCCAAATCTCACTTTTTTCACACAACAATGTTATTCATCTTCTCCAAATGATTTGCACCAAAATTTATAGGTGTTGCAACTAATGTGGTAGTTTCAAAATTAAAAAATTCTCATTGTTGATTCCTTCTTGCTCTCCAACTCATTGAACTTTAGGGAAACATCCAACAATCTATTTGGCATGATCTAAATAGATCTCTTTGAATCTCCACTCATTGGGCTATCACGATCTTCCAAATGACATTATAGTCACACAACTCATAAAACTTTCACATAACATGTTGTCTTCTCCCCACAAAATGGCACAACTAACCCACATTGGCCTTTGGGCCTTATGTGGTCTCAAATTAGGAAAATATTGACAAGCACAAACCCCAACCTCCCAAAAACATCATGAATTGAACCCCAATACATGAAATGATACCTAGAAAAAAAGAATATATCTTTGGAACTCCCATATCAATAGGTGAGTCCTTCCCCACACATGCACAACATTGTAATTCCTTTATAAATAATCTCATATATATTGAACTTGAACCTTTGATGTCATTAACTTATTGGCTTGTATAATCCCCTATAGCCTTTCATTCTCATTAACTCCATTCATGCTTCTAAGGACCTATCTACTTCTAATTCTTTGATTAGCAAATCTTGTATCAAATAGATATTTTGAAAATTGATGTTTAGACCAATTAAACAGTTCACATTTTGGGTAGTCTTCCTTTGAATGCAACAACAACAAAAACAATTGTATAAAAAAAAACACAAAACACATGATAATGCAAAAGGGCCTTAGCTTCAAAAGGTTGCCACCTTTTATCTTCGACTTTCAAAAGCTTCACTCCATCACTAGTGCCAACAACATCCACACAAAAGAAAAACAAAAACCAATGCAAAGCAAGTCCCCAAAAATTTTGCACCTTGACAAACCAATTTCATCTCCATCACTCCTTCACAAATCAACCATCACTCCCTTGAATGATAAAAAAGAACCAAACATTGGTATTCAAAGTTGAGACACAAACACAACCTTCTCAATTCACACCCTAAACCCTAAAAATAAAATGTTGGATCCATTTCTAGTTTACATGCCCTTGTAGTAAAAGGTTATTGTCAACCTTGCCCTTTTGTTAGAGTGAAAGATTTGACCCAAACTTACAACTTTACAAAACAACCTCAAATGAATTTTGTAAACAAAAATTTAAGAAGGAGAATTTTCTTTAATGGAACCCTTTCTTGAATACTCTTTGAAAAATCAATTGGATTATTGCCCTTCAGTTTGAAGAGATGCTAATTGTTTGCCATGAGTTACAAGGATTAGAACTCCTTTGAAATGCAATAAATCTTCAAATTTATGGCTTCAACCCCTTATGTCTCGAGCTCTCTGAGAAGGGAGTTCAGCAGCAGTGTTCTTTTTATCGTGTTTTTTTTTGCTATTGTTTGAAATGTTTTGAATAAAAACTTGGAAAAAACCAAGTTTCCAAATGCAACACATGTTTTAAAATAAAACCTTGCCAATTTTCGCAAAATAAAAAACTTAAAAAAAGAAAAAACTTGTTGAGAGATTATGTCAAGAACATTTCTGAAGACATAATAATCTCACCAAGAAAAAAAGTGTTAGGAAAAGGCATTTCATTTGCAATAATATTGCCTCTTAGAAATGAAATGTGGGGCATTTCAAAAAAGCAAATAGTCTTTCATTTTCCAAGAGTCCTTGCCTTGTTTTCTCTCTCTTTTCCATGATACCCCTTGATGGGTATCTCTAGAAAAGAAAAAAGAAAAAAAATCTGCCATATTATAAATGGGATAACAATCTCATGCTTGACGTTTCCAGCACGGGTCCCTCCCATGGTACCCTCCTTGGGGGCCTTATTTTGGGAACGCCCCATACCCGGACATTATCCTACACCAATAACAGTAGCATTTGTGGCATTTGTGTCTGCGGACGTTTGGGGGAGAAGGGGGTTGAGGGTGTGTTTTGTGTGGCATGCTTTAGTGGTGGGCCCTTGTTGGGGCTCAAGCTTATCAGAGTGGCATGAACAACATGAAGGGATATATTGTATATCTCAATCAATAGTTAGCCTTTAGAGCATCTCTCTGAGTGCTAACTATGTGATCTGCACATTAAAATTGGATGAAGGAAAGTCAAAACATGCCGGTTTGGCTCACGAAAATGGTTTTGGCTCAGCATAATTGTACACTTTGCGTTGGCTGGTAGAACGCACAACAAGGCTGTGAACGTACCAAAAAGAGTACTAAATATGATCTGAATGCTGCTCAGTGTTTCTCATTGGCTCATCATAATGATTGGTCCAGGTGGATTGCTATTAGTGGTACCCCCACCAGTTTCAGTTTCATGGCTGGGGTTGCAAGAAAGTAAATATCTAAACTTGGATGTGAAAAATACTTTTTTAGGGTTACATACTGAACACTACTCGGAATGCTCTTAACACACAACTCTTTGTGGATTCTGATCGGTACGTGTGCCTTTCTTATCCATCTGCCTTTCTCTCTTTCCCATAAAACCCAATAATGATAGTACTGCCCCAAGGTCAGACTAGGAGCCCCCATCCTATCCAAGAGGAGAACTTCAAAGGAGTTCAAAATAGGAAAGTGTGGTCTCATGCTGATGATGCGAGTTGAAGTATAATAAATAAATAAATACAGTATAAGTAATGCTCCAGCCTCTCTTTCTCTCTCTCCCCAACTTTTCATGAGCTAGAATGGCTTCATGTTCCAAGAAATATAATCATACCAACTATCCATTATAATCCAATGAAAGGAGGTGGCGTATACCAAAGAGAAAAAAATAAAAATCTTATCCTTAATTTGAGAATCTCAGTGTTTGGTTTTTCTTTTGAGAAATTTCCCACTATGTAAACCCAAAAAAAAAAAGCGAAGGGTATATACTATAGGATTTTTTTTCAAAAAAAAGCACCAAAGTTGCCATATTTTGACACTATGTTATTGGAGGTCATCAAAATAAATAAATATTCTTTAAAAGATTTACTTTTCTTTCCAACCCCTAGCCAAATTTTGACTCATTCCTTTTGTAGATGATAGCTAGTCCACCTACCTCACAAAATTGAAAACAAAAAACCTTGCCCAATTCACTGAAGATATTAGTTTGTTATTATGCAACATGTAAGGAAAGGAAGGCTTCACAATAGTATAAAATTATACTTCATCATGTTCCAAGAAGTTTAATTATGCAAGCTACTGATTTTTTGTGCTATTATTTTATTATTATTTTAAAATATAATTTAAAGAGTTTATTTTGGCGCCAGCTATTGATTTTAACCGAAGTAAAAGGAGTGACATGTTCAGTGAATTTTTGCATGGCAAATTTTTATGATTATGTGATTTTTTTGGGCTGGGAAAAGTGTGTTTCTCAGTGTAAAGTCACCACTTTTGTCAATTCAAAAATTGAAAAAATAAATTACACAGTCCGAATGCTGAAAAAACCAAAAAAAAAATCGTGTTTCTTCTTCTTCTGGCTACAAAGGGATTGAGTGACCAGTTTTGCTAAAGATCAGGTGTTATGTAACAGCTAGTGGAGCCCATCCCTGACAGGGGGTAGTAGCTATCAGTAGCAGACTAGATAAGCAGTTTGACATCTTGTCACGTTGTGGACTTCATTTGTCAGTTAAACAAACCTAGCTGACAATAAATATTTTCGAACCTCGTGCATTTAATCCTAAGTTCTAGCATTTTATACCCATATTTAATAAAATATCTTTACTTTGCAAATAACAATGTTCAGAGGATGAGGGATCAAAGAAAGGCCTGAAAAGGAGGGTCATTTTATGGATAACTCTAAATTATATAAACAATCTCCAATCGTACCAAAACTTTCAACAGAGGCTTACAATTTATTACAGTTGAGAGAGAAAAGAAGAAATCTTCAAATCCCGGAAAGCTTTATTAAAAAACACACCACAAATTAGGAAAATATACAAAGGTGGTAAGACAAAAAAGAGAGAGAAGTTCCAGGATGTCAAGTTGGCTCAAATCAGATGTCAAAAAAATTTCATGTTCAGAATTGACTCCTTGTGGTAGGTTGGCCATATTTCTATGTCAAAAATCAACGGCCTCCAATAGATCGGCTGGGGTGATGGAGGCGTGTCTTGAAGGGGTGGGAGTCAAGAAGTAGTTAAGTCGATGGCTATTGCTCGACTTAAGATGGAGGACACTTGCATATTTTGTAATGTGATTGAAACTTTTTGACAAAGAAAAATGATTAAGGCAGAAAGACAAGAGCCTTTTGGCCCTTTCAAGCTCCAAATGGCATTAGCATAATCGTGTAAAAACAAATCAACATGTTTTTGTAAGCAACCAAATATTTCAATTATGAAAGGGAGGAATTGATAGTGGGGTGTCGGTTGCGATAGTTTCTTTCCTTCTCTGGAGCTAATCAAAGGCGGTAAATCTTTGAGTTGCGTAAGATCGGGGAAGTAAATCCACTCACATTGGGTTGGCAATGTCAAAGTCAACTAGGGTGCAAATGCCATCTTTGGTGAACACAATGTCGACTCATCGATGAAAAGAATTGAATGTGATTGAAGGAAACATATGTAATTGTTTTCATCCCACGTGAAAGCCAACATCTCAAGCAATGGCAACAAAGGTGTCGCAAATTATATCATGGGTTTTAATGTGTTTGTTGCCATGAACGCAATGTAAAAGGTGAATACCCATAAGGTCAATGGGATGTGTGCACATACATCGAAAGATACCTACAATTGAAGGATAAGGTAGTCCAAGTAACATATGAAATGTTGTGAAAAAACTAGGGAAGATAATCAAAAGGCTTGAAAGATTGGTCGAATTGTAAGCCAAACGCCCACCCTTGGGCCAAAACATGATAATATTCAATCACAATGGGTTTCATACATCTCGTTGGAAAGCATGTTCTAAAAGGTGTGATGGTGCAAATGCTTTGAGATGGAATCTTGAAGTCGAACCATTTGTTACCCGATGGATTATTCAAATAGAGGAAAACACGCATGAGCTAAAGGCGGTAAAAGATCACATGTTGCCTTGAAGTGTTGCTGGAAAAGAAATGTGTTGTTGTCAACTCGTGCTAAAGTTTCAAAAAAGAAAGGATGTTAATTAACTATAAATTTAGTAGTTATGACCGAAGTGACAAGGGCCCAACTCCTTAAATAGACTATTGGGGCAATGGTGGTTGTCGATATGAACTCAATGCCACTAAAAGTTATTGGGAGGGAGGTTTGTTTACGAACTAGAAATCCTTCTGGGCTATCAAAGGATCTTGGATCTAAAAGGTGTTTAAACACTTGAAAGGGGAAGGAGTCAAAGGAAGTAAAAAACTCTATGAAAGTGAAAGATGGAGGTGTGCATCATAAAAGATACAATGGGCGTTCATGAAACAACGAGTTATAATTCCAAAGGCTACTTGAACATCACCCATTCTAAGAATAAGGTTCACATGTTGAACATCTTTTAACATGGCATCTTTGATGAAGGATGATGTGAAAGTTCAAATGCCCAATAAAACCCCCAAGACTCTAATTCCTTTTGATGAGATGGCAAACTAAGATGGGGTGTTGAAGCCTGGTGGCAAGTTTGAAGGTGGTCATGCTACACATTTTTGAGGTTGGATAGAAAGACCTATCACACGGAATTTAGTCTAGAAATGTTTGTATGTAGATAATACACAATTAAAAGGGGACGTATGATGTGAATGTCATTTGTAATGGATGGAAATAGAAAAGAAACAAAATGATTAGCTGTAAAATGCAAGGCCTTAAAATGGGTTAAAACAAATAATCCCCCCCCCAAGAGCATTTAACGGGTTCCCATGGTAGATGGGATCATTGTGACATCGCTTTCATGATTGCAATGACTATAAAACAAGGGAGATTCAAATGTATAAAATGCATAAACAAAGGTGATGAATTATATAATGTCCCCACTTGTTGTACGAAGTTCTTGAAATATGACCCTTTTTGACATTGAATTGAAGGCATTTGCTATGTTCAATTGAAAAACAACCTAATTGGGGTGAAGGTCCAAGGTGCACTTGATGTCATGGATTATTATTTCACAACCGCTCTTAGTTGTAATGCCAAATTGGTGTGGGAAGAAATGTGTTACAAAGGCGTCATAGAAGTGAAAGCATAAAATGTAGCTTGTGAATCAGTATAATGTTTCCCCCATTACAATGGGGAAAACTTCACCTGAAGGTTTGGTCATGGTTAAGAGATAGGCCGCTTCAAGGGCATATGCAATTTGGGTTGGAATGTGACCTTATGCAATATGAAAACAAAGTTGAAACAACTTATGGAATCCACTTCCTAAATCTTCTAGGTGAAAACAGTCCCATAGGTGTTCAAAAACCATCCTAGAAACGCCACTTGTTGATAAATGTGGCATGCATTGAAATGTTAACTTGAAAGAATCAAAAGAAAGTTTGAAACCTTGGTTTGGTTTGTAATATTTAGATTTTAGGCGAAAGTTGAGAATGTGCTGAAAAGATTGGGGTAGGTTGGGGGTATGATCATGGCCAATTATAGGGACAAATAAAATGGGAGGGGAAAAGTGTCATAGTTGTGCATAATCAAAGAGTTTTGGGAAAGTGTAAGGTTGGGACCCCACATTCATGTTGAGAATTCAAGCTCCATTAGTTAGGTTTCATTAGTTACTAGAATAGGAAAGTAACTAGGTTATTTTCACAAGGTTGAATTACTTTTGTTACTTATTTTAGTTTGGTTAATTGTGGTTTGGTCTTTTAGTTAAATACCTTGGTGTTGATGGTTTGGTTATTTTTTCTTCATTACACAAGTTTGTGTATTTCATGTGACAAGAACCTTGGAGAAATCTTGATGTTGTGTTTTGTGTTGTGAGCATTATGTTGTAGTTTCCTTTCAATAAAGATTTATGTTTGCACTTGAGTAGATCTCCTATTTGTTAACAATTCACACAAAGGGTTGGGGCTAGTAGGGGGAACTAGGAGATGGTGTATGATTTGTTAAAATGGGAGGGGTAACTAGCGGGTGGTTTGTGGTTTGCATGGGGATGAAGTGAAGGATATGTTTATGGTGATGCATGATAAGGCAAATGGGCGATGGGAATTATGAAACTTGATGACACATGATGAGTTAGAGGAGATGGGATGTTTGATGCCCATGAAATAAGAGGTTTGCTATAAACATGGGCCCCATTTTTAAAATATTGTTTATTACTACAAAGTAATCTTAAATCTACAAAGTTAATCACACAATATTAAACAAAACGAAACGAAAAAGATAGGAAACTTTTTAACGCGTCCTTTGCTAAGGCATTATGCCAAGGTCAAACCCTAATTTTACTATATGCCTAATTGTCATAATCATTATTCTACTAGATTCAATAGGACCTAAACACTCTAATACCAAAATATTACAAACTTCATTCCTTGTTATTAGTTTTGCAAGATCCGAAACAAAGAACACCACATAAAAGTTTTTATTTTTTGTGGTGGAAAGTTAGTTATGTCTTCATCAACTTGGACGATGCACTATGACGTTTGAAGATTGGTGGTTAGTTGGGTGCCTCAATGAAGTTTGTATTTTATGTTACATAAGAATTACATGTACTCACTTTAAAAGGACCTTTTAATACCAAGTGTTATTACTTTCAATTGTTTTTCCTTGTTGCTTGGGTCCCATAGCCTACAAATGTTGGAGACCGAATATGAAAGGGGAGAAAATTTTTTTTAATAAAAAGTTCTTGAAACCCTAAACCTTGTTTTTTTCTTTTTTTGAACACAAATAAGGCTGCACCTTAATCAATTTATTTAAGCAAGGAAAAAAAATTCTTACAAAAAAGTTTTGTTAATGTTTTGAAACTTATGGAGGTTATTGAAAAATAGAACCTGACAAGTAGTAAACAACCCAAACAAGCACTAGGATTTTTAAGTTATTTCTCCTCTACTTTTTATTTGTTCTTCTATTTGTAGTAGGTCCCATAAGAATCTAGCTTTGGTCATTCTTTCTTATCCATGCATTAGTCTATGAAGTCCTGGAAAAGTCTGGCTTCATTCGCTTTTTCTTTTATCCACACACTAGTCTATTTACTATTCAAAGTTCACTTAAACAAAATAAAAACCTAAAAAACCAAAAAAAAATTCCACTACTATCATATTTCTTTTTTTTTGAACACCCCCACTACTATTGTCCAATTTTTGCTTCAATTTTCTATTTGTTTATTTTCTTTTCCTACCTCCTCCCAAATATAACTACAACTAGTGCCCCATGTTGAAATTGACCTTTGTTGGTATATAATGGGAGTCCCCCTATAAGTTGTTGGTATATTAAAATTATCTATAAAGTTAGGTAGATTGTAAACAAGAACCCTAGGTTTGGGTGATACATGGGGTTGAAAATGGAAAAGTTCATGTACATTGGAACATGCGTTGAAACCTAAAAATGCATTGAAATTGTTAATCTTTTGAAATTGTTCCTATATTTTCGGTTGAGCACAATTGGTCTTCTTCTATTTACATTCTTTGCATTATTTGTAGAGCTTTTGCAACTTGGGGTATGTGAAGACTTGAGCCAAACAAAACAGATTTTGCAAATGGAGATGAAAGTGATAACAACTTTATCACTTCACAACTTGTTAGGAAAACAAAAGATTCAAAGTTTCTGAAACATGAACTTTGCAATTAATGATGAAATTGCAAAAAACAATGGTGGAAATTTACGAAGAGCAATGCAAAAATGAAGAAAATGAAAACTTTCTTGAAAATATAAATCAAATTTTCCTTTCTTGGGTGAATGCACGGTAAGGTGGCTCATTTATGGAATCATATTCAAATTTTTGCAAGGTACCTTTTGTTTAAGTGGATGTGGTGATAAATGTATGTTTCAATTTCTAAACCTTTTAGTTTCAATTTTAGCACATTTTTTCAAAATTAAAAACATTTAAGCTCAGTTCAAAAATTGAGTCTAAATCCATGTACATACCATTCATTCCCCAATATGAGGGATTATATGGATAAATGTTTTGAACAAATTAAAACAAAGGTCTTTATAGGTATGAAGTTCAATAATGAATTAAAATAAATATTGAATCATAAAGTTTAATCTACACGTTAATTTTTAAAAAAAATCAACTTTCCTATCTAAAGATTTTGATTTTATATTTCAGAATCTTTTTTCATGGTTTTAGTTTTGATTCCAAATCTGACAAAAGACTAGTTTCATAGTTTCAAAAATAAAAGGCGTGAACTCAAGTCTAAATCACAAAAACCTAAACCCATTGATTTTTACCTTACAAACTAAATACCGTTGCAACATTGTTAGAGTTTTTGAATACATATCCTAGTACATTTGTTAATATCAATTTAAGTATGGTGAAAACAAACTTCCTTATTCAATTGACCATGATTAAAAATATATATATTACAAATAAATATGGGGATAACATGCATCCCCATTTAATTGATCACAATAAAAATAACAATTGAACTATATATAGCTTCATTCATTTTAATCATTATAATGCTCCTTTGTATAATGCATTTGATACAAGTCTTTTGAAAGTCAAATTGTCATCAATTATCTAGTCCATGGTATCACATGATTGTCTATGATGTGTATGCCATTCAAAATTTTACTTTGATTAAGTCTAATTAAGAAGGATGTTTTTCACCCCTTTGATGTCTTTAAGGACACACTTCCTTTGGACATCCTTCTAAAATAAATAAATAAATAAATAAAATAATGTCCTTATTTTTAAAATCTTAAACTTACCTTTTTCACCTAGGTGAAGGTTTGAAATTACCTCGTCTCAATGCATCATCATCCTCCTTAAACAATTGGTGTCCTTCCCAACCTTTTGGACCTTCACCTTGGCACCTACCATCACCTTGTCACTTATTTGTAACCAAACTTTTTAAAAATCTCCCTTTGTCAGTACCAACATTTTTTAACATCCTTCTTGATGCCTATCCTCATCCCATACTCTTCCTCAATGGATTGAAAATTTTATTATATGTTTGTGTCATCCATCCCATCACCACCCTTCTCCTTATAATATATGATGTAACTCTCCATTTCACTTACATTAAAATGAGGAAAATGTAAAAGTCTTGATTTTGTCAAGTAATCACTCCCAAAAAAACTAAAAAATCGTAACTTTTTCAAAGCATATACAAATTCAACATGATGAAAGTCTATCTTGTATCTCTTAAAAGGAGATTTGAAACATTGTATGAAGCCTTCTCAATTGGACTCGATTTGATCTCTTAACCTGTTGTTTAAATGATCACGAATCGTTTTGGCAGTTTCATTCTCATCCCTTGATACTTTCATCTCACATAACTTTTGATTTTTCATGTTTATTTTGAGAATGTAACTCCAATTTATTATAGTATTCTTCAAAATCTTTCTACTCTCCTAATGAGTCAAGACATGGTGAAACATCCAACTTCTAAAGTGGGAGTGTGCTTGGAATTTTGTTGTAAGCGAGGTTCTCTTATGAGTGAGTTTTCCTGAAGGAGGGGCACCCCAAGGGAGTGAGCTTGAGGGTGTTCCTGAACCTCAGGAGAACACATGAGTACCAGAACCTCTCCTTACATAAACAACTTTTTTTTAATATCTTGGCTTCTTTCTCATTTTGTAGAAAATAAATATTTTATTTGGCAATGGCTTGATGGGGGTGAGCTTTATTTAATAGCCAAATTGACCTCAGCTAGTCTTAGCCAAAACCATGAGATATAGTGATATTTTTGGTAGCAAAAGTTTTTTTTGGAGAAAGTTTTGCCATTTTGCAAAAGTTAATTTTGGAAAAGAAAAAAAACTCTCCTCCACCACCACCACCACCAACATTGTTTCTTTCGGTGTGAAATGTGTTTTCTCAGCCCCTTTCTCTGCCCCTGCACCCCGCCTCCCCCCCCCGCCTCTCTCTCTCTCTCTCTCTCGTTCGCTTCAATTCTCCTCTCTACAGGCCAATGCCGAGGCTGCATGTGTCAGGATCAAGAAGCCGCGCAGAGGAAGGCCTGGTATTTCTCTGTTTCTCTGTAATTTAAAAACCAGATTCACGTGCCTGGCTGTGTTTGACGTTTAAGAAGACTGCGTGAGTTGAATGTGCAAACAGTTGTTGGTTGATGGATGTGATTGTTTTTTTTGTTTTCCTTCCCTTTGGACTCATCAAGAAAAAATAATCAAGCACGCAAGCTTCAGACTTCCTACTGCATGTTTCTTTTTATGTTATTGTTGTTTTGAAGCTCATAAGATTTGAGTCTTGAGAGACAGACAGACAGACAGACAGACAGAGGAAGAAGAGTGTAACAGGAGATTCAAGACTGTTAAGGAATGAAGTGTGGCTGGGTGTTTGAAGTCGCGGCTGTTTGATGTAGACGGGAGTGTTGTTTTTGTTTGTGCAGGAGGCGGGATCGGTCAAGCAGCTGTTCTGTGTGCGCGTGCGCGTGTGCGTATTTTTTTTTTTGCGGGGTTTCTTTGTTTAGTCTTCCCTTCAACATTCGACAATAGAGAAAATGATCAGTATACGGGAGTGTATTCGAGTCATAACTTTGTGCAGAGTGTGACTAACTATGCATCTTGAAGATCAATCCGTCGAAAGCTCTGCTGGTGTACCACCACTGCGTGTCCTTGAGAGAGAAGTACATAGATAAATAGCCCCCAAAGGTTGAGGGGATTTGTTTGTTTTCGCGCTTGAAGAAGTTTGAACGGATAGTGATAGTTAGGGCCACGCTCTGTTCTGGAGAGAGAGAGCGTATTTGACTAGACTCTAAAGATTGTGGATGCAAGGTTGACGGAATTTAGAAGACTACTACTACTACTGTGGAAAGTGTAGAGTATCCAATCGAATCAGGATTTGGTAGTTTGTGAGTCGAGAGCTCGGGAATATCATCAGTCAGTCAGTTATCAGAATAACTGAAATTGGAAATCTGCTGAGCATATCTGCACTAGAGAATGGTTCTTGAAGAAGCTCAGAACTTCGGTGCCACTCGTGTGACGCCGCTTTGTCTTCATGGCTTGTCGGATGAGTTGCTTAATTTGAGCGGAGGAGGAGCTTCTTCTTATCTAGAAGAGGAAGTGACGTCGCAGAAGAAGAAGATCAGGGCGTGTGAGCGAGAAGCGTTGGAATTCGTGCTGGAGCTCGCAGGCCCTCGTCGTCGTATACCTGCTGCTGCCGTTCCGGCGTCTGCTCGAGGACAGGAGTATCATCCTCTAGTGAAAGAAGGCGGCGGTGTCGACGTCGATATTTCGTTGGTGCGCGCGGATGACCTCCCGGTGCCTTTGTTTGCGGTCGACTCCCTCATGCGCTGTGTCTTATGGAACAAGTGAGTATCCATGGAATACATAGTTAGAACAGCTGCTCCTATCCTGACGTTTTGACGATTTTTTCTGCGCTGCGCCTTCATCTTGGCGTAGCTGCTCTTCATCAGCGAGGTTGGTGGCCGGGAGTGGATCATGCAGCTTATTCATCTTTTCGCAAACAAATTAGATAAAGCACAAGTAGAAGAAAATGCTCCGCTGTCTGTCTGCAGACAATCGTGAATTAAAGACGAGTCTCTCACCGTCGTCTTATTGCGCTTTGCAAGAACAACGACACATCGATTTGTCGTACAATAGTGGACCGAGTTTTCTGTAAACTGTGACCTGAACCAGGACTGTCTCTTCTTCGCCTTCACGTCGCTGCTCGTCGTGTCGTCTTACCGACCTCTCGGGGCCATATTCCTTTACTGACAAATCAACCCACTCGTCGAAAAGTTGCGTAAGTCATTTGAACGTAGCGCCACTAATCACAAGAGGTCATAGCGTTCCCACAAGGCAGCCCTGAACTACTTAGAGCTGTTCTATGAAAGCGCAAAAGAGAGTAGTGGCATCAAAGCAAAGCTGAAATTGGTTCGTCTGCACAACAGGTTTAGTGAACTCAAACGAAGGAAACCAAGAATGCGCAGAATGATATGCCCTCTTCTTCGCAGACAACACAGACCGACGAGCCTCATCCTAAGATCTCCTCGTCTTCTTCTTCGGTTGTACTTCCTTGTCTCAAAAGATCTGAAGAGTGTACCCAGCCAACAGGCAGTCTGCCAGCTCTTAGTTTCAAATCAGAGACATCGAAGAAGCGTCAAAGAGTTATGGCTGTTGTACCTTAGGGGTTTGTGGTATTCTTATTGCTATGTCTGAAGATGTTTTCTTCTTTGCTGAACGGTTTCACAGACGAGCAGCTGATCTTAGTGGGTGGCTGGAGTCTGATCTGGTCCAGATGCCACGATTTGCATCCACAATCTTCACCCGGGAGTTGACATCTTTTCATAACCAAAAGTAAGCCCTGCAACAACCCCTCCCTGTGGAAATAGGTTTGCAACTTATGTCCAGCTATATTGGTCATGCTTTCTATGCATAGAAATTTCTTAGATCAAGCTCATAAGCTTCTTGTTCTCAAGCTCATGAGCTTTTTGCAGCTATTGCTCTGCATAGAAATTTCTTAAGATCAAGCTTATAAGCATCTCATTCTCATAAGCTTTGTGTCTTACTTGCTTTCTGAAAATAGAAGTGGAGAGTGCAAGGAGGAGTTTGAGGATTTCCTCCAGGCTGCTTCAGAGGGTCATGGGTCTTCAGGAGGAGAGATATGGAAGATGAGGACAAAGTGGGGACATGATCTTAAAGTTCTCCTACTTGCAAGTATGTGCACAGATTCTGGAGGGGTTATGTCAGGTGGCACCATGTGCGTCATCATGCCTTTCATGATGCCTGGATTACACCTTGATTGCAATATCCCCCCTCTGGATGATGTGCAAGACATTGACACTGAAGGTAACAGCACTTCTTACTTGTGGTATGGCACTTCTTGCTTGCTTGATGATTTGCTTATTTTTCCATTTCTAATTTGATTGCTTCTGGCAGTTCAAACTGCTTCAAATCCCTTCTCAATGTCATTGAAAAGTTTGCACAAACTCTGCTGATTCTAATAGGGTGCACACTGCTTTGATTGAGCTGCACAATATGTTTCACTGCTTTGTAATGAATCATTCTTGCCTACTTATGCTTCTTTGCTGATGATAGAAGAAAGTGATACAGTGCTTTTCAGTGCAACTTCAGATCACTGGAAGCTTTTTGGAAACTCATGCTTACTTGCCATCTTTAATGGCATAAGAAGGTAGCTCCCAAAATGCTCCAAGCCAACAACATTTCTCTCAGGTACTGATGTGGTTTTTATGCTGAAGTTAGAGTTTTGGTCATGCAGAGGAGCAGCTTTCCAGTGGCAATGAGAGTCCAAGGGACAGTGATGATGAGGACTTAGTGCCACCAGAACAACCTCAATCTCCATCCTCTGAAGGTGGAGTTGATGGACTTGACATGTTCTGTGACCCAGGGACCACAGCTCTCCATGGATCTTCGGTTTGTTCACAAGGTATTGTGGACAAATAAGCCTTACCACTTCCTGCCTCAGCTGAATGATGCCATGTCTGGAGATGAAGCATGCCTGAGTCTTTTCCAGCTAAAACTGAGTGGGTAGTATCTTGGACACAAATTTGAAGTTACGCTTGCAAGGTGGCTATAGCCTTCTAACTTGTCAGGAGATTTATAGCTTCTCAAAGCTCAGTTGGATTTTTTTACAGATTGGTGTAAGAGTGAGAAAGGTGCACAGGTCTCACCTGGGTCAAAGAGTGGAGAGCAGACATTGAGTGGTTCAGTCAGGAGTAAAGTTATGGTGGTTGACCCTCAAGCCAGTGGAAGAAAGTCACTCACTTTAATGCTTGAGCGCTGTGGAATAGAGGTATTACTTAAAAAAGATTCTGTCCAGTGCCACCTTAAGTTGATGAATTATTAAATTCTAATAGACTTGAGCTAAGCTGTTGGATGCAGATTGCTGCAAAATGCACACACTGTGCCTCGATAGTTTAGTGCTGATGCTTGGTGTTGCTGGTTTTCTTGATCTCACATCATGACTGAAAATGTGCAGGTTACAGAAGCATGCAGCTCAAAGGAGGCATTGTGGCAGTTTGAGCAGACCTTACACAAGCCTGATGCTGGCTTTTCAGTCCTCTTCATGGACCTGGCTGTTGCATCTGCAGATGATTATGCTGCTGTGTGTGAAATAAGGCAGGCAGAGCACAAAGATTTTGGAAGCTCAAGATTTACTCCCCAAGTCCTCATTGTGGCAGTTACTAACCATGATAGGTGTGAGTCCAGCTTGAAGCCTCAGTATATTAAGATGGCTTGTTCAGATTAACCTCCCACCTAGTATGCATGTTCAATATTCTTCTCCCATGCATTGCTTCTTATGGTACAGAGTTGAAGATCTTGAGTTCAGTTTTCATTTCATCACATCCGTGCTGACACAGCAAGAGGCCGGTGACCATTGTAGCAGGTGGGAGTTGGCAAACATGGAAGAGTATATACAAATGGGGTTGGAGATGGGGATTGATGCAATCATCAGTAGGCCATCAAGGGTGCAGCAACTGAGAAACATACTGAGCGACTTGGGTGTGTGCTCTGAGTTTCTTAACAAATCTCCTCAAGCTAAATCAAGATGCTGGCAGAGTCCTCTCATCTTGGTGCGCTACCAGTGACCCACTTCTTCCTTTCCATCATGTAAATACAGAAGTTTTGTAGGATTCAGAGTGAAAAGCACCTCAAAATTGTTGATGATACACCACCTCCTTGGTTTCCCTCCAAATTTTAGGTGAGGAAAATCAAATCCAAGTTAACACTTTTCCCCTCGGTGGTTTGCTAATTCCCATACAACCTTAGCCAAGTTTGAAATGGCAGGAGACCCACTTGGATGGCTTGTGGGTAAAACAAAGTCGGAACTCTTAAAAGCTTTATCAAGCATTCTATTTGTGTTCCTCAGGATTTTTTTCTTTTTTGGCTTGCCAGAATTAGGAGCATATGACATGCATGCTAAGGGGTCTTGCACTTTTATGTATAATTGTAGTGTCTTTGTAGTTGTTGAAATTGTTGCTACACAAAAAACAAATCTTGCGTTGATATATATCAGCAGTTTGCAAGTTTGTAATTAGTAGATCATGATTGCAGCACACTTGCTCTGGTGTGGTTGCTTTGTTGAGGAACTGATGAACAAGGTTCTCACAAATTACAGAAAGATGTTGATGAACCTGTTATCTTAATTGGTGAGAAAGAGGATAACTTTTGTGGATTTGCTATTCATTTTTAGTTATGAACTATGTAGGCTCTTTCCATAACATAAAAAAACATTTTCATAAAACACACAAGTTTATAAAAGAATTGATCTTCACATGTATGGTTTATAATTGCTTTGAATATTTTTTTTTTATGTAGTTAAAAAAAAAAAGATGACACTCATATTTTGAATTTTCCTTTTTAAATGTTTTATCCCATTTTTAAAAAATTGATTTTTTCATTTTTCAATTGTTAAATTATATTTTGAACAACACCAAATTCTTCCATTTCATCATTCACATGTTCTTTAATTTCAATATTCAAGAACACATTATGTCAATGTTCATTCATGTACATTCAAAATACATACACATTGTTTTCTTTGGTCATGAATAGGTCTCCTATAATGTGGTGGACATGAAGAATTCAACAATAATATGATACCATGTTGAGGTTGAAAATAAAAACCATGCCTTAAGAAAACAAATTGACCTTCTCCTTGTTTGTCCAATTTTTATTAATGGAGGTTTGAGACTATTGTCTCAATGTGACGCATAATTCAAAAAACTAGTTAAAAATTCTAAATGCATTAGTAAAATAAAAATTGATGCATATCATAGTTTGAATAAATTAAAAATCACTAAATGATTCAAGTTAGGATCTTTATGAACTACGGATATATAATTTTTTATCACCTTCATAAGACAAAAACACATTATTCCAATCCATGTTTCATTTTTATATAATTTTATTGAAATAAGTGTTTAATTCCTTCATTCACAAAGTCAATGCTAAACACAATGAATTTTTGACTCATTGGTCAACATATGCCTTCATGTTAATTTATAATGTTTTCATTATTATTATTATTGATGTAAATACTTACATGAAAACATAATTAAAATTTCAAAAAAAATTTATATCACATTAATGTACTATGTATTAATTGGGCAAGGTGAAAATCGAGCACCTATTCATCAACAAATCATTGATGCAATATCAAAATTTGAACATAATCATTTTGACATTTTTAAAACATGTTTTTTTTGGACCGTTACCAAATTCACATAGTGAACATGTTTTGCATGTTTCTTGCCACTTCAAATGGAACAAAATTATGTAATAGAATAGTCAATCTTGTTTCATTGTAAACTAATTAAAAATCTTGCACAATTTCATCAAATCATGTAGGTTTACACACATTATTTTTCCTTTTAAAAATTATCATTGTTCCATGACTTTTTTTTATAGGTTTCAGAATGTTATGAGCATGATCTTGAAAATGTCACAATATTCATGCATTGTTAGATTACTTCAAATTTGTTGTTTGTTGCAACCTACCATTTTTTCAAAAATATGGTTTTTCATTAATAATGTTGTAATTGAAATGATTGTAAAATCAAGTTCATTTGTTTGAAATAATTAATTAAAGTGTATTTGACTAAAATTAAAACTCAATATGTTTGTTTCAATCAAGAAATTTAGTCATTTAATCAAAATGAACAGTATGTTCAACATGATGCATATGTAACAATCATGTGAAATTATCTGACTTGATTAATATGACTAAAAAATAATTTAAATATGATTGATTATGATTATAATATTATTTTATGATGCAATAATATATATAATTTAATTATTTACATAAAAATAAAAATAGGGGGAAACATTTGAAATTTTAAAAAATGACATGTGAAAAAATGAGAGATCAAACTGATTTTTTTAATTTTAACGTATCAAAACAGTAAAACATAACAAATGTACATGTTGAAACTTAAACTAATTTGATTTTTTAAATTAAATTTTTTAAAAACTAGAAATCTAATTCCTTTTACAAAACTAAACACATGTGAATTTTAATCATATAATTTCAGAAGTGAAATTCATTTAACTTTCAGATTTCCAAAACTAAATTTCAATACGATTATTCTACTCAAATTTTTTCCCAAATCAAAATATAAAATTAATGTAATGCTTTACCAGTTGGAGTTGATTTATAGATTTCAAGTAAATGATAATTTCAATAAATAAAATTTAAATAGTAAAATAATAATAATAATAATAAATTTTACATTTTGAAATTAAAATAAAATTGAAGATTTAAATTCATTGTCAAAATAAAAATGGATGAAGTTGAATAATGATATTAAAAACATATATTTGTAATCAATTCGATTATGACATTATTTTAACTATATACTAAGGTTATAATGTGGGATTTTTTTTTAAAAATGTGTTTAAACACATATTTAACTAATTTATGACTAAATTGTTAATTTAGGACTTTACCCAACCTGGTGGATGGTGTGAACTCCGCTTGGTGGCCACCAAATTTAAGAAAAATAGCCTTACATTCAAATAAAAACAACAATCTTGCATCCATGTATACATTGAGTTTCAAAAAAATTGATACCAAATTTTTTTTGCAACATTTTCAATCATTATTTTTAATATATTAAGAGACACGAAACGAATAACAAATATAATATGCTAGTTTCAAAATGAATATATTCATATGATGAAAATTCTATTTTGCGTAATGTCCACTAAGTGAAAATTATGGGTTATTCATTATCAAGGTTAGAAGTCAAATTGTACTCCTATTCATAATAAACAAATTTATTTCTATTTATTAAATTAAAAAACTAAACACAACATGTGCCAATTCGTCAATCACAATAATATCTATGGATCCAAAGTTGTTGTTCATACCATGAAAGAGAAAAGTAGACACCTAGTGGCCACCATGGATTAAGAATAAGGTCCCAAAAAAATATATTGATAATTAGTATTTAAGAATATACACACACAAATTTTTGCAATAAACAAATTTTTTAATGCCACACATTATTTTTGATGATCAAAACATTGTTTTAAAATAAGCCACATCCAACACAAAAGAACCCAAAAATAAAAAAACTCATAATAATTTGGAGTCAATGCCATGAAATGAAAAAATAGACACCTATTGGCCACTAGGGATTATGGTTCAAGTGCAACAACAAAGATCACCGATCATGACTATGAATAACATTGTACACAAATTATCTATGATGAGCAAAATTACATCTCATCAAAAACAAAAACACAACAATCTATTATTTCACTACTAGATGATACATCAAATAAAAATAATAAAAATATATTGATAATATAGCCAATAATCACAAAAAGAAACTCAATCCATTGAGTTTCAAAAAAAGGCAACTATGCCTATCCATGAATTCATGCCTATCTACTGTGCCTATCTATGAATCCAAAAATGGTGTTCATAGTGAAACAATTTTTAGTAGATTAAAATTTGATATATCATTTTCCCTTGTGGCCACCATGTGCAACAAAATAGATTATTGGTTTGAAAAGCAAAGAATTAGAGGTCCAATTTTTAACCTCACCTAAAAACATAATTATCAAAAAATTCACACATTAAAAGACACCAATGCTAGCAATGAATTAAAATCAATAGATTGTTAATAATTATGGATACTCAAAAAACATTACGAATAATTTGATATATTATAATTAAATACATTAAATAACACAAACATACTTTACAAATTATTGGATGCATTAACAACCTCCATATTCACTATCGCTTGAAAAGAACAACTTTTAGGAATAGTAATTTGAATTTTTTTTGTCATATTTTTGCGTGAAAGAAAAGATAAAAGAACAGTTGCAATCTTGAACCACTGTTCTGGATCTACCAAATTACATTTCCACTTGCCATTCCAACAATCTTCATACAAATGTCGTTCATTTGAATTTGACCTTTTCTTCACTGGCACCCACACCCTCATCATTTTGAAGAATTCATTTTGATCATCCTTGACAACATCACTATGTGTTCTTCCCAACCAAACAAGGACAAGGAAAATATCATGAACCTTCACGAAAACAAAATCTTCATTGTTGAAATTTTTGAATAAGGTGTATGAAATCTCTAAATAGGGTGTATGCGGGAATCACTTCAAGTTCATGGGCCCACAATAAGGACAAATGACTAGATCTTTTGAATTAATAACCGACGTTGTGGACAACAATTTAGCTTTCGCATAATTCAACTTCCAATTGTTGAAAGGCCAAAAGCTTTCCAAAATAATAGACCCTTGAATAGGAAAAGGTTTTGATAAATGCAATCAAATATCCTCCCAATCATCCACATATGGACACATTTTCATTGCTTAAGTTGTGCTTTGTTCAATGCCTTATTTTCAAAATTCCACATATTTAGACAATTCAACACTAATAAACTTCTCCCTTTGCACCACCCTCATTGCATCATGGTCCCAAATTGGGCGATATGGAACAAGGTTAGGAACCTTGGTAGCCAACTTTGGAGATCCATTCACATTAGTTTTCCATAATTGGATTGTAGGCCCTTCTATAGGACTCCAAATGTTATTAGTTAGTGAAGCTTTATACTACATCATAGGCCAGCCATATGAATCCACAAAAAATCTAAAAAAATGCATATTAATACGCCCCACCAAGGCTTCTAGATTGTTTTTTAAATTATTAAGGACCCAAGTTTTAAACTATGGAATTTTTGAATCAACTTCGGAATGAAAGGTCTCTCTTGCAAAATCATGAAAACCTTCATCAAATCTGCCAAAATATAATTGTTTTGCTCTTTTAACTTTTTGGACAAATATCCAAAACATCCATCAATATTTTCATGTGTTTGACCAACCATAAGGAATTTCAGTTTAACTTCCTCAAACACTTCCCTCACCATTAATAGTTATCCATTTGAAGCAAAAAATAAATTGACAATGATTTGGGGCCCACACCTTCACTTGGTGTCTTTAATTCAATTATACAACGAGATTTTCCTTGTAAAAGACAATGCAAAGAGTGCATTTTTGGGAGGGTGCTCAAACAACATTTTGGATTCGCAAGCTAGAGCTTTCTCCAAACTTTGAAAAAGTTGCAACAATGACCCAATTGTAAAATTGGGATCATTAGGCCAAAATTCATTAGAATATTACACAATCTCTCATCACCATGACCATGAGCTATGATACCCGTCAACGCAATGGGCAATTGTCCAAGCCCACAAATGATTTTGTTTGCCACTTGCAATCTTGGGAGTGCAATTTTCACATGATCCATTTTGTCATGGATAATGCATAGAAATCCATTTTTGGACCATAGAAACTTGGACCCCCAAGTATGGTACAAGCTTCCACACAACTCTTGATGCAAGAGGTGTTTTTTCAACTTCATTTCATATTCTATCGCATCACTAATTTGTATACATTATCATTTACTTCATCACTTCGTTTTTGAAGGCTCCTCCATGTATCAGGGAATAGTCGTTGAACATCATGTCTACCATTTTTTATTCCTTTCAATTGATGTGGCATTGTGTTAACGTTCAAGTCAATCAACGATTGAACATTTGATTCTGCCTACTTGGTTGGAATTCAGAGTTTATGCAAACCTTTGTTACAATGAAACAAAAATCTACATCTTCGCTTGGAATTTGCTTTGTATGACATGCATGTCAATTTAAACAATCCAACAATCTTATACTATGCCATTTCACAAATGTCTATTTCTTAAACCGTGATAAATTTTTGCTATTGTGTTTGCTTTGACATGCAACCTTTTTGGAATATCCATGCCATATGTTCTACGTTATTCAAAGGATAAACCCCAAAACTCTTCTTTCAACAATGTCTTCTCACAAGTAAAATGTTGATACTAATTTCGTGCGCAACATAATGCGGAACTCACATTTCAAACAAACTCCTGGGACAAAAGTTTATCAATCCTTGACATTGAATGATTTGAATGTCCAACACTTCACTTCCTCTTTTGAGTATATTGCTTCTTCCTTCCACCAATTTCTCCCTTCTCATCAACAATTGGAATACTTTCATCGTAAAATACTAGAAGTTGTCTTAGGGAATACCCATCCACAATGGTTTATGCTAATAGCCACTTCTAAATTGTCATAACCGCTGAAATATTATTTGGGCAATACAAAATACTCACACTGACATGATCTTCACCAAACTGATTATCAAGAATTGCCTCCCTTAGGTCACAAGCTATTACATGGCCACTTGTAACAAACAACCCAACATCATCCACAAGTTCACATTCCACACCTCACCAAACAAACCTACCTTTTGATAAGATGTGAGAGTTCCTTCCTCCGTTTTCATTATCACCTCGTTCCTGTGCTTCTTCGCCATTTCCTTCCTCGTTCCACCCTTCATTCATAAAACCTAAAAAAATTCTTCTCAAAGTGCCATCATTGTTAACATGATTAGAAAAATAATACACTTATACCCATCGAACTCGTTTTGAGGAGTACCATTCATTGTATTGATAATTTCTTCATCAACATCAAATCCCTCAGATCATAAGGAGGAGGAGAGAACGTGATCTCTACAAGACACTTTTTTTTTTCATAATTTGTTAAAACCCTCCTCTTGAATGCCTTCTTTCGGTAGAAATACAAGTTTTTCTTCTAGAAAGGAAACATCATTTGCAAACCAAAAGCAATCATTTTCCATCAAGGATCCGCAATATCATGTAACTAGAGTTAAGCAAAGGAGTTTTCGCTACTCAAACATCTCAACCACGGATACAATGGTGACAACTATACAATTTTCCACTCCATTAACGCCATAGATCAGGAGTAGCGATGGATCCTTGCACTATCCTACTCCAATTCCTTGCTCAAATCCCATATAAAAATTGTCATAACATGCATATTTATAGTCATGTTTTCACCATTTTAAATATAATTTAATTGTTAAACACCCAATATTCACAAAGTCAATGGATGAATATTGCTATGTTAGAATGTAAAATTGAACAAAAAATGACAAAATGCACCACCCATTCCAAAAGGAACAAAAAAAAATTCTATTTAATTCAATTGAATGTCGACCAATTACTAAATTTTTTTGAGAATATTACATTAAAAAAGATTGCATTTCACCCAACAAATTATAAAATTTGTTTGAGAATATTATATCAAGATACATTGGATTTTACACAATTATTACAACCTAGAAAACATTTTTTAGATCACTTCATAGGGGCCATCCAAAAAATGCCATTTTTATAAAACCATAAAAGACACATGGCAGCCATTAGGAATTTTTAGATTTTGAATTGGAAAGACTCGCAAAAATTACCTTGTGACTTTTAAAGTTTTTTATGTTTAGTTTCAACTAGTATCGCCAAAACTCTTGGCGATTGCCAACCGTTCTTTGGGATTGTCTCTTTCCTTTTATCTAAAAATCGTTTCGCAGTCGCCAAAACATTTTCTATGATTTCTAATCTAAAAAAAGGACTGGTTCTTGCTAGGTGTTTTTTATGACTTTTTTATCTAAAAAATGCTTGACAGCCACTTGGCATTTTCTAGCATTTTCAATCTAAAAAATGCCTTGTGGCCGTTAAGTGTTTTCTGGCATTTCCAATCTAGAAAACACTTGGTGGCCACTAGGCTTTTTCTAGCATTTCTAGTTTAGAAAACGCCTGATGGTTGCTAAACATTTTTTAGCATTTTCGATCTAGAAAACACTTGGTGGTCTCTAAGTTTTTTCTACGATTTTGGATGCAGAAAACACTTGGCAACTGCTAAGTGTTTTCAAACATTTTTGATCCAAAAAACACTTAGTAGTTGCTAGGCATATACTAGCATTTCTGATCCAAAAAACATCTGGCAACTACCAAGCATTTTCTACAATTTTGGATGCAAAAAATGTCTGGCAACCACCAGACATTTTCTATGATTTATGGATCTAGAAAACACTTGGCAGCTGTTAGGCATTTTCTATGCTTTTGGATCCAAAAAACCTTTGGTGACCACCAAACATTTTTTGCGATTTCCTTTAATTGGTCATTTTGAAAAATCCCGGTGGCTGTGAGACGTCTTCTATTTTTATGTGGGACCATTTAAATTTTCATTGTACTATTTGATATAATATAACCATTTGAAAGTTATTAGGATCCTATGAACATTTGGTTCAACAACTTTATACAATATTGTAGCTATAGTTTTATAACAACTATGTTGTTGTTAGTATAACATAGGTTGGAACAAACTAATGTCAATAGTTATCGTTGTAATGAAGGAATTTTTTGTTACATTCAATTTCGAATTGCAGGAATACCTTCTAAGGGATAAGAACCACGAAAATTTTAGAAGATCCTTTGTTATTTTTATTTCCTTGTTTTTGGTGGTTCATAGTTAAATTGATGTTAAAATTGTGATGAGAAAATAACAGGATTCTTGAACGCAAGTTGAGGATGCATGAAAATCATGCAAATTTATTTGACTAGAATATGTGAATGTGATAGCTCTAAGATAAGAAGGATTTGAGATGATAAAAATGGTGAATATGTGTAATCATTGTGATGTTAATAATGAATTGTGCAGTATTCACTTTTTTTTGGTCATGACTCCATCCTTTTCCGAGAGGTGGGATTGAATATAAATAATATTCCCTAGACAAGAGATGTTTTCAAACCCCGTCAACGCATCATGTTTTTAAGCATGCAAACCCATGTTTTAGAATCCTCTTTACTGACCCAAGAGAAAGGGATGAAAAATGGACTTTTTATTGGAAAAATTATTTTAGAAAACATTAGATGTATGAAATGGTAATTGCAAGATGAAAAGAAATGTGATTTTTATGGGTTGAAATAGTTGAGAATATATTTTCATGAAGAAATGTTGAATTTGAAAGCACTTTTCAAATACAAAGCAATTGAACATGTTGTCATAGATTGCTCTATACTATGGAATGCACTAAACTATTAAAAGAAGGAAACTTGTGGTGTTAATTGATCGCAAGATTGATGTGAAGATTTGAGAAAGTGAAGGAGCAATGGGTAGGAATGATAAAAGGGTTGTACCGAGAAGCTATTCGATGGAGTTTTTTGAATCGCATAATTTCACCATGAGGTTCTTTTATCTGAAGCCTTACAATGAGTATGGCATTGGTTTTGAAGAAAGGTTGAACGATTAATTGCACGTTGAAACCAAAAAAAATTTTTAAAGAAAAGTTCGATGGTGCTTTGTGTTTTCAATTTTCTTGCCCTTGATCCCTTCTGAAGCTCCATAGACTTGGTGTTCTAGATTCTTCCCCAAGACCTTAACTTCACTTCTCTCCTACATTTTTTGAAAGAGAACTTGATCACACTTTGTCTTCTTTTAAAAAAGAAATTAAAACTCATACTCTAACCTAAAGTTGTCGGTTGCTTAAACCTTCCCATCATAAGATTGGTGCATGAGACTTACGTTTAACGAATTTCCTACCCTAAGTAGTTTGTAACGAAAAATGTTGAAATAATTCTACTTTCAACATAATTTTAATTTTTTAAAAAATTACATTTCATTTGTATGGGAGATTAAAACAAATTAAATGGAAAAGGACTAAAAATTGGCTTGAAAATTAGTACACATAATGTTACCCTTTCAATTTTATAATATCCCAACAGAACCCTTCATCCACATTCTTCACCCCTTTTAATTTCAAAACTATGCAAATTTTATGGAATTTAACAGAATGGCTATTGTAATTAACATTTGCTCGAATCCTTAGTATGGAATATTTTCATATTTGATTCTTAGTTAGTAACATTATAAGAATATTATTCCATTATTAAGGGTCAAATAGATGGGGCATGTAATAGTTATAAATAATATTCTCCAAGCTTATAGGAATTTTTTGAAATTATAAATTTTATTCATTTTTACACATAAAAATTATGTAATATAATTGTGTAATAATATATTTCAACACATGTAAAATAAAATTATTTATTTTATACAAAGTATATTATATAAAATTTCATTTAAATTTACGATAAAATTTCATTGATGCACAAATAAACTATATATTTCCCACAATGTTTTACATTATATTTTAATATTAAAAAAATTTCATGATATAATAATGATAAAAATATTATTTATAATATCTCCTAGTCTTTTATCATTAAAATTTATTTCAATATATACTATTTAATTTAGTCACATTGGATATTTAAAACATTGGATTATATATCAAGTACATTATTTAAGATATTACACCCTAAACCTATATGTATAATATTAATTTAAATAAGTTCTTTACATGTTTTAGTTTATTATGTTCATTTGTATTCATATTAAAATTTTATTAATATTCATTTTTATTTTGAATGTTGTAAAATAATTGTATGACCAATTAGGGTACCACAAATTGAATAATTTAAGGTTAACAATTATATAATTATATAAGGTGCCATGTTATCCATGTAACAACAACAATAACTTTTAAGTTATATATAAATTATTTTATAAGTTCTTTAAGTTTAGAACATATAATAGGACCCATATTCTAATGATGTAGGATGTTAGTTAATTAAATATAAAAATAGGCATGACATCATGATAATATTTTCCACATCATTTGAAGTAATCCAAATAAATTAATCATAAACAATATCTACATATTTCACTACTTGAAAAATGATGGCAAGATAATTCACGTTGGTGTTTTATTCTTTAGCACACACCCGAAAACCATAATAGGTGAAATATGGTCAACGGAAAATGGATGAAGTATGTCAATTTTGTAAATGTAAATCATCCATCAATTATACAAATAATTTGGTAATGTATTATTCATACTTATTCCATGTAAATAATGAAGCAAATAATGAAGTTGTAATATATGACTATGGTCATTGATATAGTCATTTAGGATAGTTAGATTTCATTGTTTCCTTGGTTGAAAAAGGACATAAATTATATTAGATTAGCTATGGAGTTAAAGTCAAACAAATAAATGTTTTCCTTTTTAGAAAAGGAGAGCCCTTCCCCAATAATGTTGTGATTGTAGGGTCAAACTTTAGGCACCATTTTTTAGGCACCTCATGTTACTATGCATACACTTTAAGTGTGTAAGGTGCATTCAACTTATATTTTGTGAAAGTAGGTTTATGCACCTATTTTTGCATTCCATGGTTCTAATTTGATTTTATTTTGTGGTATGTCCTTTGTTAATGTGGATTTGATCATCAAAAAATGTCCATTATGATGTCATTACATTATATATATATGACATGACAATTCACATGTGAATGATAATGGCATATGTTTGAATTAATTAATGATTATTTAGTATTTCATAATAAGTTCATTTTTAATATATATTTAAATGTAGTTTACATGGTAAAACATCATTAGTAAGTTATTATGTAATTATCAAATATCTTACTAAATTGTCCATGATCATAAACTCAAAATTAATATTAAATTAAAAATAAGAAGTTATTTAATTTATCATTCAAAGATACATTAATCCTTGATAAATAACTCAAAGGTAGTAAAATACTTATTAAGTGGTTCATATTTGAGATATTTAATGTTTATAGAGTTTAATGTATAGAGATATATTTAGGGTTAATGGTTTGAATATGAATTATAGGGTTTAATGTTGAAATTTGATTTATGGGGTTGAATAAATAGTTACATAATTTTTTTTCTATTACTATGATAATATATCATGTCAGCTTTTGTTTAGAAATCATTATTGTACTAATATGTTTTAATTCATAATTTAAATGAAATTTGCATTCGGATTAATTAAATCATTGTAAATTTATAAATTGTATGATATTTGTTTATTTATATGTAGTCTAAGTTGTATTTATGTATAGATATATATTGTCACGACCCTAATTTTGCGCTTGTGATCGAGATAAGGGCTTGCAAAGGTGTAGGTCGAGAATGAAGCCCAAGAATCACATTTCATGTTCTTGGGAATATAGGAGGGTGTGAAGGAATGAACTCACACATTCCCAAGTGGGCTCCCACTTTGGGAGTTGGAGTCCAAATGAACTTCCAAATTTTTAGAGAGCGATTATATGGGGCCAAATTTATTGGATTAAATAATTCTTTATACCATTGAAAAGATCTTAAAACGTAGATGTCTAAAATGGGTTCCCACGTTCCATTATAGTATTTAAAACACAAGTGATGGTTGAAAAAAAGGCTGGGAATCAAAGTGTTAATTTGACTTTTTCCCATTAAAAGACGGGAATCGCCCTAATTACTTGCGTGCAGGTTTTGTGCCACATATCATTAGAAAGCTCTTGACAAGAACTACAACTTTGTTTCGGACTTCACCTCAATAAGAGGTTTACACAAAAAGTTATGAGCTTTCAAAATTGCAGGAGTCCTAATTTCGCGAATTTTGGGATTCCCAATTTAAGAATCCTGGGACAAAATGACATTTGGATGTAGCTTTCATGGCTAATCACAGAAAATATTACAAAGGGGAAGGTGGTGGCTTCCCTCAAATTTAGGCCGTGATGAGTTTTGTGAGTTCATGTGTGTCCATGGTTCATTCGTGCATCAAAAGTGTTCCAACTATGCATTAACTAACTTGTTGTTTGGTTTGTGTAGGTCTTTGTGAATAATTGATCGCTTATCACTCATCTTAATCCCCATCCTAAAGCTTTAGCATGGGCCTCTACTCACGAAGTGCTACGAATTAGGGAGCGTATCCCCATTACTTTTTCTTCCATTGTTTTCACCTTTAAACTCGTATTTGAATTTTACAAAAAGTTTGGGGGTGCGTCATATATGGATGTGTGGTTGTATATGTTTGTATATGCATGTATGTGGATGTGTATAGGTTTATTTGTGTTTTTTATTGTTTATATGTATAATAAAAAAATGTGTGTTGAAAATAATATATAAATTATGTTGTACACATGTAAGTCATAGATATTTTGGTGTGTGATACATATGATAATTTTCAAGATAAAATTTGGATATGGGTTTCATTTGGATATTCTTTTAGATACCTTTTTTTTTATGTGTGAAAGATTTAATGTGTTATTTTTATGTGAATGTGAATGATATATGACAATTTTCAAAATAAGAATCGTTTGAATATGGGTTTCATTTGGATATTTGTTTTTGTGTGCGAAGGATGTAATGTGTTATTTTTATGTGGGTGAGAGTGATACATATAACAATTTTTAAAATAAGAATCATTTGAATATGGGTTTCATTTAGAATTCATTTTTTTCTATGTGTAGAATTTTGTGTGTTTTTTTAATGTGGGTGCGAATGTAAATGCTTGTTGTTTTGTGTGTGTTTCATGTCCATATTATGTTTGTATGTTTAATTTTTTAAAAATATAACTTAAATATGAATTTTTAATTAAAATATATAGTCGTAATTTAATTAGTTAATTGGTTTTTATGTGTTTATAAATATGTTTTTTTTCAACACAAAAAAATGGAATGCAATAGTATACTTAGAAAAATTGTTCCCAATGTTAAGATTTAAACATTAACATTGGAGAACAATTTTTTTGTGTACACTATTTCATTTCATTTTTCTATGTTGAAGGCATTATACCCAACAAAGATAAAAAATGTTACGTTATAACTTGTATTTATTATTAAAATTTTCAAAAATTTGTTTATTTTCTAAATTAATTCCTTAATGGCCACCATGTCATAATTGTTTGTGTTGTTGTAAGTGAATCATATTTTGGTTTGGATGTGGTGTACCATTCAACATATTTTTATTTTTTAGGTTTTAGGGGTTTGAGGTACATGTTTAATGTTTTGAATGTTACAAATTCTTCTTAAAAATAACAACCTAACAACCGAACACAGTGTTGTAATGATGATTGAAAATAAATTATAGATTGAAATGCATTGTTGAGTTAAAAATAGATCAAATCATACATTTAATGCTCTATTTCTCATAGCTGTTATTGATTCTTTTTTATCAACAATAGTTACGAAAATAGAACATTTGCACAATTTGATTTGTTTTTAACTCAACATGTAGTTGAATCTATGATTTTTTTAATCAACATTGCAACATTCACACCATGTTGTTATTTTCATCATTAAACTACTCATTAGCATCATCATAAGTTCATGATTTTAATTTGTCCAGCAAAAAAAAAGTCAACTCGCAACTTTGAATTTGTTTTTCAAAGCTTGATATCATGTAGCACTAAATTTATTATATAATGTGAGTCTTGCACTTTATTTTTCAAATCAAATCTTGTTTTTGTTGTAATAAATCATGATTAATAATCTTAAATATAATTGTTTCTAAACTTTATTTTATCGTTTATGAATGAATTTGACCACATACCCAGAAGGGTAAATTTTGTGTGTGTGTGTGTTTTTTTTGAGCTTTTCTTTTTGGTCCTAGTGTCCACTAGTGATTTATAATTGAAAGTTTGAATAACTATAACATTGTCAAATTATTGTTTGGATTTTTGGACTTTTTAAAAATTTTAAATTAATTAAATATGTGTTAAACCCTAATAACATATTAACTCAAATTTCTTATATATTTTGTGATAATAATTTATATCATCATGTGAAAAGGTGGTTTGATGGTAAAGCCTTAGGTTGTGACAAAATAAATGAAGATTCAAATCTTGTTTGAGACATGTTGTGTATATGACATTATCATGATGACCCCAAAACAATAAAAATAAATAAATATTGAGGTTAGATTCATGGGCTTAATGTGATTGAGGATTTGTTCATAATTCAAATATGAAATAATAATAATTATTTAAAAATGATTTATACGATAATACATTAATATTGGCACATCAATTAATAGTTTCAGCCATCTCAATCATTTTAGATAGCCGCATCAATAATTATAATCATTTAAAATAAACTTTTCAACTTTAAAAATAATCAATTTTTTGTTATAAGAAATTGGTTCAATCTAGTTGAGGATGTTTTTGTTTATTGCGACTAAAATTTCGATCATAAAAAACCAACATTGAAACCATGTTATGTAATATTGGTGTGTTTAAAAGAAAACAACATTGAAGTTTTAAAGTGAAATTTTATATTCCAAACAATATTTTTATGTTGAATCAGAATAAAAATGATTAAAAAATAAAAGTTCAATAAATGATTATTATTTTGATGGTTCTTGTAATTGCAAAAAAATCATATTTTATTGACATAATTCTTTCATTGACAATTTTTGATGATGTCAAACATTACATTGCACATGTTGAACTTCAATCAAAGTGCAATTAATTTTTAATTTTTGTAATTCTTACATTATTATTTCTATTATTTGACCTTTTAATTTTGAATTTTTTTTTTTTGAAAATATAACAATTTTTTAGGGTCAAAAGTCATGTTACATCTTGTCATGTAGGGAAAATAAGGCAAAATAAACATGTCTAGATCTTTGTCAATGTAAATGAAAAATATTCATAAAATAAGATTTGATTTACTAAGATTTTAAAAATTACTATTGATTTAAATGATGAATATAAACATGTTTTTAGTTTTATTAGAATGATTTAAAAAAATCTCAAGTTTAATATACATTTAAATAGATTCTCTTTTCTTACACAATGGATTTTCAAAATTTAAGTTAATGAAATTGGTAGGTATATTTATGCTCGTTCAACTTTTTCATATAATAGTAATAATATATTCAAATTTTAACATAGAAGTAAATTTGAACACCACATTGATTAATCAATTTCAAATGCATTTGTTACTTTCTTTTATTATAATAAAAAACTGCAATTTTCGTATTTAACTTGCCATAATTTAAATGCAAAACCATATGTATTCATAATGAAATTTAAAAAGATTTTGAATTTACTTTTGTATTCATGTAAAAAATTGTCTATTTTTAAAAACTACATTTTGTGAAAGTTATTTTATCATGCTTACACTCAACATCCTATGTATTTTTCGAATATTGCGTTGGTCAATAGGCTTCCTTTTTTATAAATATTCACCTGACAAATGTTGCAAAACAAACCCAAAGACCTTTGAATTCACATCATTAACGAGTAATATTCTACAAAAAGAAACACACAAATATACAACAAAATGTGTAAGTAATAATTTCCTTGTCCATGTCATAAGAGTTAGATCATAGATCATTGACCATAGGCAAAATAATTTTTAAAAAAAATATAGCCACTCGTGAGGGAAATGGAATTGGCTATACACATAAATCTTGGCATAGTTGGACTTTATGAAACTTCCCCACATCATATAGAATTGTGAGACATGGAACACACTCTTCATCATTAAAATTATGAACCTTAATAAAAGAAAGATGAAGTTTAAAGATTTAATTGCTTCAAACTTGGAGCAATTTGAAACATCATAAACATACAAATTGTTCAAATGACATAATTATTGTTAAATCCATATATAATATACATGAGTTATAACAAGGAGATGTTGAAGACGTTTTACATGATCCAAGTCCCCTAAAGGAATAGAGATAGATGAATTAGAAGAGGATTAAGACATGGGGGGCGGGGGGTGGGGAGATTGAGTCCTCTTTTGAACAAACAAAAGAGACTCCAAAAGATCATCCTATTTATTGACAAACTTCTTGAGACATTTCTCAATAACTACTTCAATTGAGGAAATCCCTTCTAAACTTTGTACCTTGAGATCTAGAGAGGATATCTAGTTTTGTAAAAATAGTATTACCAATATAAGAATTGACTTGTAACATTGGGTACAATTATACTCACAATCACTTGCAAGATTTTCTAGATTTTTGAGGAACGAATAGACCTTCCAATCTCCCTATAGTTGAAGAACTCTTAAGTCAAGTGACTTCCATGCAATAAAGGGAAAGGACCAAAACTTCTTGACAATGGAAAGGAAGACAATCTAAAACACTTTTGAAGGTTTAGATCTATGCTATCGGTATAAGAGGAGACAAAGATGAAGATACCTAAATCTCTACCCAAGGAAGGATGACTCTAGACCAGGAATCTAGTTTTCTTTGAAACTTAACATCCCATGCTTGTTGCAAGAAATTTTGAGCAAAGTTTATGCACAAAGTTTTGCAAAGCCATTCTGATATTCAAAGGAGATATCATGGATGCCAAGTTTCTCCCTGCAAGAAATTTTCTAGATTGTGTCTGTCTAGTTTCAATCCTCCTGTGGGATCATCAAACAAAAGATGGGCATCAGAAATCAAATCAAGGCTATGATTGCAAAGTGTGCTAAAGGATTTAGCTTCAGACCTCAGCACTTCTTCTCGATCATCATCATCCAGTCTTTATAGTTGTTGTCAGAAGTGTCAGCATTTTGTCTGAACTTTCTGCTCCATCTTCTCTGTCATCAACCCTTGTCACTTCTAATGTTGCTGGAAACATGAAGAAGGTAATCTATTTTTGCTTCTAATCTATTATCCAGTTCATGAAAATTTCTCTTGCTAGAAACATGAAGAAGGTACTCTGAGTGCAAAGGAGTAATTACTGTCACAGCTTAATGTTTTGTACTAAGGCCCACACCACCACCATCATGGTTGAAGCTTCTTCTCCCTGGCTGTAATTGAAGAACCAAGGTGCACATCATCAGATGGGAAAGCTCAGTTGAGCTCCGTGCAACAGTAGAGTAGCATTGCACTTTTGTTCAGAAATGCAGCAGCTACTGTGAGTGGGAAGTTCACGTACCAAATGTTGACTGATGAGATCCAGATCCACCTTCGAAATCCAAAAGGGTTGCAACCTTCCTTCCTCGTGGGATCTTCCAGAAGAAAATCCATCGTGATCTATAAGCTCATCATCATCGCAGTTTCCTCCTTCTCCTCCTGCTGCTGCTGCTGCTGCTGCTCTAGTCTCATCCCCTCCCTCCACACCTGTGTCTGACTAGAATCAAACTCTCTGTTGCTGTCTGATGCACTTGCGTACCTCGTATTCTGAAGTTGCTTGGGTTGCTTGGAATCCCAACTAAAATTTGCAAGGAGTAGATGGGTAACCGCCAACGGTTACGCATCCGGCTCTGGCTCTTCAACTTCAGAGAGTTCACGAAGACTTGGAGCTCTTCAAGTTCAGATCATCGACTCCTCGAATTCACGAAGACTTACTGATTCAGTACTCCTGGCATCTGCGGCTCATGCACAGCTTATATAATAGATAGCGATTGAGAACTGGACAAGGTGCAGCAGATCCACGATTAATTACGCCCTTGAATTTGATCTTGTACACTGATCCTTGAAGCTGCTGTTGTAGCCGGGAGAGACTTGATAACAGAAGTTTTGAGCAATGGCAGGAAAACCCAACAAGAAAACCTGCAAGAATGATATAGGCCATGGAAGAAGAAGCATGGCGTCGAATGACCATCTCGTGCAGCAGCAGCAGCACGCCTCCAAGCTGCTGCCGGAGGACTGCAGTCTGCATGATGAAGGAACCAGCAGCAGCTTGCCAGCTGAGTACTACCGCAGAAGAGCTGATCGTCACCATGATGACGACGATAAGAAGCTGTCTGTGTCGTCTCTGCTGTCTGTGTCTCCTCTGTTGTCCGGCGGCAAGTCGAAGCTGTCGAATAGAAGAGCTGCTGCAGCTTTGAGGAGAAGTGTCACTCCGCAGCGGATTCGTACTGAACCGAAGTCGACAAAGCAGCTGCAACTGGCGCAGTCCCCAGCTCGACCAGGCGAGAGGAATACTCTTCTCGGGTCGAAGGAGAAGAAGAAGAAGAAGAAGACTGGAGCATCCTCGTCTTCTACTCCTGGAGCTGCTGGTGACTGCAGACTTGTGATGAGATCAGCGAGATCCTTGGGCAGTACTACTACTACAGCAGCTACAAGTGACGGCTCATACGGTCGGACTCCAGGAGTTGTTGCAAGACGCAAATCGCTGCTTGAGGACTGTGATGATCGCGGCTGCACTTGCGCGAGCTATACTACATCTGGATCCGGAAGTGACGATATCAGCAGCAACGACTACACTGACGAAAGCTCGGACCCAACTGATGATCACTCGAGTACAGACAATCACAAGTCTAGCGAGGGTTTCGAGTATTCGGACAAGTACAGTGCATCATCTCATGACTGCAAGGGCAACAAGATCAGCTATGATGATCATAGTAGTGATCTCGTTGTCATCAGTCCCGGAAGCTCCTTCAAGTCCGGTCGCTACATGGTGCTTGAGAAGTTGGGACACGGAAGCTCCTCGAGTGTTTGGCTTGTTTGGGACTCCATCCAGCATCAGTATGTCGCATTGAAATTGCTGCTGCATAAGAGTGTGGAATCCAGAAAGTGGGCAAAGGAGTAGGAGATTCAGATACTCAAGCATATTGTGAAAGAAGATGCTCTCAACTGCGAGAATGTGGTGAAGATGTATGACCATTTTGAGCATGAGAAGCATCAGTGTATGGTGTTTGAGCACCTGGGTGTCAATCTCCGTACGCTGCTGACACAGAACAGTTCTTCCCAAGACTACCCAACAGCTGCAGCTGGTCTTCCTCTTCAGATTGTGAAGCATCTTGCAAGAGAAATCCTTTCAGGACTCGATTTCTTGCATCATCAACTGTCTCTGGTTCATAATGACTTGAAGCCTGAGAACATACTGCTGATGATTCCTTCTGCCAGAAATTCCAAACTCCCTTTGGATGATGATGCTTGTCTTCTTCCTGCAAAGTCCTCATATTCAAGAGGACAAAAGTCTCTCAGTATTAGTAGTAGTAGTGCTACTGTGATTGCTTGCTGCAATGACCCGAAATCTGTTCAAGCTGCCTTTGGCTGCAAGATAGCAGATCTGGGTTCAGCATGCTATGTGAAGAGTCTGCCCAGCAAAAGAATTGTCCAAACTCGGCCATATCAATGTCCAGAGATTCTTCTGGGAGCTGCACTATCACCTGCAGCAGATATCTGGTCCTTTGGGTGCATGGTTTTTGAGCTTGCAACAGGCTGCATTTTATTCGGTAGCACAGGTGCAGGAAGGACATGTCATCACAAGGATCTGCATCACCTTGCCTGCATGTGGGAGATTCTTGGCCCAATTCCCCGCAAGGTCTCTTCCACAGGGAAGTATGCACGACACTACTTCAAGTCAGATGGAAAGCTTCGTCATTTTGAGAAAGCATCACTGAACCAAGTTGGTACTGGACATCTGGAAGAACTGCTGCAAAAGCAACATGGGCTTCCAGGGAAGGAGGCACATGAGATTGCACAATTTCTTTACCCATTACTAGATTTTGTGCCGATGAAGCGACCATCCACTTCACAATGCCTTGTTCATCCTTGGCTTTCTCTCTAGCCACAGCCTGCAGATCTCATGGCTGCAACTACCTAGAATACTACCCACTCTGCTATCTTGAAGAACAAGATCCATATCTCAGACACATCATGCAACAAGAGATCCATAACAAAAGCTTTCCTCCACAAAATTCCTCAAACGAATATGTTTCTATCCAGAATTTTTTACTGTCAAATAGAAGACTATCATATCAAGGATGAAAACCATTCTAGTAGCAAGGATTAACTACACTCTTGAGAACATGAAAAAGATCTAGCAAGCAAGTCAACTAGCATTTAGCATATTGTCTTCTTCTGCAACAGAGTTCTTCTCCATCGATTCACCAAAATGTTTGCATAAACACAGCCAACATGAATGGTTCAACAGCCGCTGTTATAACAGATAGTAGAGACAAGAAGTGCAGGTTGTTTGCTTGCAAGAAAATGACAATAATGCAGTCACAATTTCTAATCATGATCATGAATAGGTGTTGTCACCTTGCATGAGGATTTTGCTTCTCTCACTGCAAACTCAATCAAAGTTTCACCTCTCACTGACTGAAAACTCAATACATGTTTCTTATCCTCATGTCAAATCATCATGGAGAAAAACTTTCTAAAAAGAGAAATTGGATTTCATGGTAACTCCAATACCTGAATTTCTAGTAGGGGAAAAACACAGGGAGAGAGCTTGTTCTATTCTTCATTTAATCGGAGAGGGTGACTGCCACATATAAGTGTTGTCAGGATTTCATATGAGAGACCCAAGGCAATCCATGACATATAACTACTCCTAGTAACCAGTCTTTAAGAATCCAGCATTATATGTTTCTGCAATGTGGGAACCCAAAGGATCATTGACCACCAGCAAGTTGCCTCTACAGAAGGAGAGCTTGGCCAATTTGAGCCAATATAAAATATACACTCTATCCTTTCCCTATACCCATACAATGTGATGATAAGGTAGACATTACAGAGCTCATATGACTGATGTTCTTGTGGGAATTGAAGCCCAAGCTCTATGGATGGGTAAGCTTCCAGAGAGCAAAAGAAAAAGAAATGAGGCTCTGACAACACATCCTTTGGATATCCAAATAGAAAACTTGGGCATCATGTCCCTTTGCTGCTGGATACCTCAACATTATCTCAGTTGCAAACTCCAATCTTTGCAGTCACAATATGCATCACTCAATCTCGAGTGTTGTAATAAACCCTTACAGTTTTTTACCACATCTAAGGGGAGACCCCTTGTATACAAAATGAAAGAGCTGCAAAAAGAACTGCCTGGTGGTCTGGCTTCCTTAGGAATGAAGCCTTGCCATACTCCCTTTGCTGGTAAATCTCTTCCTGTAGTAAGGCAAAGACCCATCCAAAAGTAGGATTTGACATCAGATCTTCTCAAGGAGAAGTGAAAACCAAACACAAAATCTGTATAGACTTTGACCATACACTATCAAGAGAGCATTTAAACCCATCAACCATGTGCTTCAACTCTCAGAAGAACACCAATTAGAAGGGTTGTATCAGCTCAACCTTGTCCATCACAAGTTATGAGACATTTGTGCTACATGCCATTGATATCCACATCAAAGGATATGACTCTAATGACCTGGTCATATTTTCCCTGTTAGGACATCAGGAAGACCACTAACTTTCAAGTGCTCAACATTCTCAAGCTCTTATAAGTACTTTCTCACTAGGACAATTTATTGTTGAGGGCACTAACTTTCCAGGAGTTCATGATATGACTTTCAGCACAAAATAGATTAGGACTCCTGGCTTGAGCTGGAGAGGAGAGGCCTGCTGCCCAAACTGGCAGCGTATAACCAAATGTGGATATGGCTCCTGCGGACTTGTCCTTGAGACATTCCACAAGCCTGTCACTGAGAATTGACCCCAGCTTCGATGTTCCTTTGTTAAATTTGGTTCCCACCTGCATCAACAAAACCAATTGTATCCACAACTGCAGATTTTTAACGATTAGAAGTCTTCATGGTGCAATCACCTGTAACTAACTCACCCAACATAGGCCAACAAAACAGTTCTAGCACACCATCATCACTTCACTGGAAGCTCTTTCAAACCCCCTATAAAATGTGTGGCATCCCTTTCCATGGCCAGGATATGAACAAGTGAACATTAGATGTCACAAGCATGATATATCCAGGTTAGAAATACACAGACCTGACCCAGCAAGTTGACTCTACCTCCATGGAAGAGTTTCTTCCATGGAGTTTCTGAGAGGAACTCTGAAAGGAACTCTGAAAGGATAAAATAATTTGTTCCTGTGGAGGTAGGGTCAACTTGCTGCTGGACAGCAGGGATGAGCTGCAATGACCCCCCACTGATTTCATCAGCTCCTGACAGCAGCTGTAGACAAGTATATAATAGTCTGCCCAAATTTTTTCCCACAAACTATTATATGAACATCTGCATCCTGAGTTTCTGTTGCATTTCTAAAAGAAAAACTCAGCCATGATATTGGCAACAAACTCAAGAGACATAGCTAAGTCAACTATCCATTTGTTACACCCCAACCAGAGCTAGAGCTTTTAGCTCAGCATTGAGACTTCCAAAAATGGTTTACAGAGGTGCAGAACCAGGTCCTTGATGTTCACAGAATGTTCATCCTTTCATCAGCTTGATAGAGATACAACAAATGGGAACATTATCATGGACAGCCGCCTCACCAATTTAGAACAAGCCAACACACTCTCTTTCAGCACAAGACATTGGATGGACTCTCCACAGGTAACTGCTTAGAGACTGAACTCATATGACTGTACTTGGTCAAAGATCTGATGACCAGTTTGGATGGAGCTAGAGGACTGATTAGAGAAAGAGAATAAGAGGGAAAGAGTCACTCACATGGCCCAGTCTATGGGGTCAAGACAACTTTGCAATTTAGATAGCACTGGTACAACCCTCTTCTCATGGCCAGGATCTGACTTTGCTGTTAATAGTTTCCATTCCCCAACTGAAGCAAGCAGAGACCCTAAATACTTCTGATTCTCCACAATATCCAGAACCTCCAAGCAAATGTCTCAACCACCCAAAAGGACATTACGAATAACTTCAGATCAAATAGCAGCTGCAACAAACCCATCTCTGAAACATGCAAATACATGAATGTAGGATTCAAAACCAAAGCATCATATACCACCATGACCTGTATGCAAACAGAATTGCACAATTGCTGTCAATTTCATACTATGTGGTCCTAACCTTACTCGGATAATCCGCAGCCCTAAGAATTCTGAGTTTGGATTATGAGTCAATCACCTTTTCAGAAAGTTCCCAAGCAAATAGCTGCAAACCAGCTCTGTCAAGGACATATACCCCTGACTCAGTGTATTTCCGGGCAATCCAGCAAAAGAAAGGCAACTGCATATGAAGTGGGCATGGCAGGTAGTGGCATTTGCAGCTCCACCTCTCCACCACCTTCTACAGGAGACTTCAGAATAGTCTCTTTGCATCCCTGCATGACAGAGAAAAGCCTGTCAATTTTTTGTTTTGTTTTAAATGAACAGCCCAAACCTGATTGTGTCAATCAACTCGCGCAAATAAAAGGACCAAGAAGAGACAGGCTATGGTTACACAAGAAAGAATGAACGTCTACACATAGATTGAAGAGTTTGTGACATACATATACAACTGTACTCCATTCAACTTCATGACCCACAACTAAGGATCTAGCCCATATGGAGACAACAAGTCCAAAAACATGACACAGGAAAATCTCCTTTCGTAGTCATTAAAAAGCCAGAAAGAGGGTTCATGTATCTCTCAAAGGGAGAACTCTCAGAGTCTAGCTAAGAATTTTGGAATGATAAAAGCCTTTGCAATGTTGCAAAAACCCAAAAAACTCGGCATTCGGAATTTTGACACGTTCATTTGAAACCCTGCCACCTCTCATCTCTTTGTCTTGTCTTTCCTCACGCAACCCTTTCCGGATCCCCTCGAACTCCCATCCCTAAGTCTAATGCAAATGGTGAGGGGATTGAATGGATTCTCAGGGTTTTGTTTTTCTCGCTGTTTCCTAGTCCTTCCGAGCTGCGAATTTGTGTGTTTAAAGACGAGATGCTTCATTAGATCGATAGGAGACCTTTTGAAGTTTTAGGTTTTGGTATAGTTTCTTAAACCCTCTCCTTGGAACTGAAGCTCTCCGAACGGTTGTGGGTTTTGAAGGAGAAAAGCTCTGTGAAGATTAGGGTTTTCTTTTCCTGTATAGAGCGAGAGAGAGAGAGAGAAGCATGGCACAGAGGAGAAGATGGGCGGGGGCTGTAATGAGAGGAGCGTTTGAAGCTGCTAGGGGAGCGTCAGGAAGGTCTGGGGCATGTCCATGTGCTCAGTTTCACATGCTGGCACCATCCCCTGTGTCAACTCCTCCTTCTCAGCTTCTACCCTTGTGGCAGGGAAGAACTCCGGTTTCCCAAAGGTATGTTTCCAGCGTCTTGAAAGCCTTGCAGCAGGTGAATTTTCAAGAGCCTCCTGCTCCCTGGCGTCAATTTCCAACCAAGGGGCAAGTCTTTGAAGAAAAAGTTGAGGTCGGGATGGAGACAGTGACATTTGAGACTGGAAAGCTTGCTCAATTTGCTTCAGGTGCTGTTGTATTGGGAATGGGAGATACCAGAGTGCTGGTAACTGCTGTTGCAGATCATAGTGTGGATGAGAGGAGAGACTTCTTACCTCTGCAAGTGGATTACAGAGAAAGGCAATATGCACAAGGGAAAATACCTAATACGTTCATGCGGCGTGAAGGAGCACCAAAGGAACGTGAGCTTCTTTGTAGTCGACTCATTGACAGATCAATCCGTCCTCTCTTTCCAAAGGGTTTCTTTTATGATACACAGATCATGGCTAATGTAATATGCTCAGATGGAGACCAAGATCCTGATGTGCTTTCTGTGAATGCAGCATCAGCAGCATTGATGATTTCTGACATCCCTTGGAATGGACCTGTTGGATGTGTGCGCATTGGTCGTGTAAAAGGTCAGCTAGTTGTGAACCCTAACATGGATGATCTGACTGAGAGTGACTTGAATTTGGTGTATTCGTGCACAGCAGAGAAGACAATTATGATTGAAACCCAGGCACGTGAAATCACAAATGAAGATTATGTTACTGCTCTCCATCTGGCACATGCAGAGGCAGCAAAGCTCATCCCAGCGCAGATCAGTTTGGCTGCACAAGTGAAGAACCAAAAGCGGCCACTGCAAGCTTTGACAGTGGACCCAGAAGTGATTGAGAAAGTCCGAATCCTTGCAGAGGATGCGATTCAATCTGTCATGGGGAATCCTGCATTTGGTAAATTTGAGCGGGGGAAATCTCTTAGCAGAATCGAGGAAGAGGTGAAGGGAATACTTGAATCAGAAGGGGATGAGGCAGCCGTCAAAATTCTGCCTTATGCATTTGATGCAGTGAAGAAGCAGATCTTGCAGAGGAACATTTTTGAAAAGGGAGTTAGAGTAGATGGTCGAGCTCTACATGAGGTTCGAGATTTGTATTGTGAGGCAGGGACATATCTCCCTCTCCATGGCTCGTCACTTTTCTCAAGGGGAAACACTCAAGTCTTGTGCACTGTCACAATGGGAGCTCCAGATGATGCACAAAAACTTGATTCTCTTGTTGGAATGTCAAGAAAGCGGTTCATGGTCCATTACAGCTTTCCTCCATTCTCTATAAATGAGACTGGTCGTCTTGGGGGTTTGAATCGTCGTGAAGTTGGTCATGGAACCTTGGCTGAGAAAGCATTAGTTGCACTTCTTCCACCAGAGGAAGATTTTCCCTACAGTGTGCGAGTAACATCAGAATGTCTTGCATCTGATGGATCTTCTTCAATGGCGACTGTATGTGGGGGTAGTCTTGCATTAATGGATGCAGGGGTCCCACTACGAGAGCATGTGGGTGCAGTCTCTGTAGGACTGGTCAGTGTAACTGACCCTTCAAATGGGAACATAACAGATTACCGTATCCTGACTGATATTTTAGGATTAGAGGATCACCTCGGGGACATGGACTTCAAGATTGCTGGCACCCGAAAAGGCATTACTGCAATTCAGCTTGACATCAAGCCAGCAGGTATTCCATTGCACATCATCTGTGAGGCTCTGGAACCTGCACGAGTTGGTCGTTCACAAATCATAGAGTTCATGGAGCAAACTATTTGCAGCCCCCGAGATGCTCAGCGAGAGAATATGCCTCGCAGTGGCACCATGACTATTCATCAGGACAGTATTGGGCGACTCATTGGTCCTCAAGGGTCAAATGTAAAAGGCATCCAGGTAAATATTTATATGACTTCATGGCAAAAGCTCATATCTATGGTAGGAATAGTTTCAATAGTGTTATTCTTGGGCTTCCATTCTTGGGTCTTTGGGTGGGTATGGGCAATCACTGAGATCAATACTCTGGCATTGTTAACCTCCAATGTGGAGATGATCCCCATCCAAAGATTTCAGAATTTCAGAGCTCCAAGTTCTAAGGTCTTCATATTCTGCATCCAGGGGACTTTGTGTTTTGTGGTTGCATCAATGTATTGAATGGTTTTTAAAAATTGAAAGCATTCTTTTATTGGGATGGCTTTTGGAACAGAGGGTGACAGATGCACGGGTAAGCATTTCAGAAGATGGTGTGGTGACCATATTTGCAAGAGACCAGGCATCTTTTGATCAGGCAAAATCAATGGTGGAGGCTTCAGTTGGCAAAGAGGTTGAAGTGGGTAACACATATGTTGCCAAAGTGGTAGCTATCAAAGACTTTGGGGCATTTATGGAGCTTGATGGAGGCTACCAAGGCTTGCTTCACATTTCAGAGATTGCCCATCAACGCATCGAGCGTGTCACTGATTTTCTAACGCTTGGGCAGCAGCTTTCTGTTGTCTGCATAGGTCGGGACTTACGAGGAAACTTGAAGCTCTCTCGGAAAGCAATTTTGCCTCCACCTCCTGCTCTGCAAACAGTCCTTGAAACTGATGCTGACACCTTGCAACCATCAACAGCAAGTTTGTTGAAAGCTGCTCAATTGAAACGTTTGATGAATGATTCGTGAGACGCATGGCAAAGAGCCTCTACCTGAGCATGATACTAGGGAGTAGTCTTAATACAAGGGTTTGTAGATCGTTTTCTGTTTAATCATTCATGGAAACTGCTTTAGAAGGTTCCTCAAAACCTTTTTGCAAGCTGCTTTGCTTGCTTGCCAGAATTTGATGCAGTGTCCAACAAATTTTACAGGCAACAACTTACTATGAGTGAGCTTGCACCCAAAGAGAGTAAGTAAACTTTCAAGATGCAGCAAAATAGCATGATTCAGGAAAATAGATTGTTGGCTTCTTTGCACATCTTGTGCTTCTAGCTGCCTTTTGCAGGTCAAGGCTAGTAAGAGCATAACCCATGTGTTGCTCAACTCATGACAATGGGAGCACATTAATGAGAAAGGTTTAGCGTCTCAGGCATCTGCTTTATTGTTTCTTTGTTCCTTTGAAGCAAATTGATTTTTTCTGGGACCTTCACTAATGATTTTCTGGGTTGACAACTTTGAGCTTTGTAATCCTATTTACACGCAGTCCTATTTTACATACATTTAGAAATGTGTATTCCTTAAATTTTCTCATATTTGATTTTGATGAGCTTCTCTCTTTGTTGTTGATATTGTGTAAAACATGTTACTATGGGGTGGACACTGAACAGGCGCAATGAGTTCAATGCGAATTGAGCTCCTCCCTATGTAATGCATGTATGTAGCCCAGAGCAGTCCAACATTCTTGAATAAATTAAGGATGGAATTAATGTTGTTGGACGGATGCTGAATAAGTGCAACAAGTTGAATGTGAATTGAGCTTCCTATGTACATATGTATGTAGGCGCATGGGGGAGTCTTAACTTTCTTGAATAAATGAAGGATGCTAGTGTAAGAACTGATTTAAAAGCCTTGACAAAAAGCCCTTTTCCTCCATTTGTAACTAGATAGCTAAGGTAACAAGTTGGAGTCTTACACATGGCTACATTCCATATTACATAACTCATGCATGGCAACTTTGTCCTTTATTGGCATGACTAGAGTGGCAAAAAAAGACGCGGATCATGAAGAATAGTACAAGGTATAGTGCATGGCAATGTGGAAAACATGAAAGGAAAGGCCTTTCCCACCTGGGTACCAATATACATATATATGTGGGTGCCATCCAATTAGGTCAAGAGGCTCATTCTCATTGCTAGAATGTTTAATTAAGGCTCTTTCCACATATGTGTTCCTAGAAAGTGTAAGGCCCTTTCCACATATTTGTTGCTAGAAAGTGTAAGGCCCTTTCCACATTGGGTTCCAAAACGTATACGTGGGTGCCATCAAAATAGGCCAGGAGGCTAATTTTCATTGCTAGAAAGTTTAAGACCCTTTTCACACGGGTGTCCCAACATTGGTCCCAACACATGTACATGGGTGCCATCACAATAGGTCAAGAGGCTCATTTTCGTTGCTAGAAAAGGTTAAGTACCCTCCTGTCCTCCCTACATGGGTCCATCCCAACACATAGGTGCCATGCAGATAGTTTTGGGAGGCCCCAAGTGAGTTGCTATGAAAGCTTGTGGTGACATACGTTGTTGTCCTTGAAGCCCTCATCAATTGCCACCAATTAATTGACCAAAAACCATGTTATAGTTCATATTATCGTGTTACACGAATCCCCAAAATGCAAATAGTTGACAACATATGGACAACACGCATAAGAAAGAGAGAGAGAAGAGCGTGTGACCTTATCCTCCTATCCTTCTCCTTTGAAAGTGCAAAAAGAAAAGTGATGCTTTTGATATTGCCTTGTGCTTTGATACATCAACCCCACAGGTTGCCGGGATTTCCCCTATATTCCCCAACCTTGATAAAGCTGGTCACCCGGCTTCCTAAACCCTAAACCAAAGGGGAGCTCATGATACCCAAGCATACCCACACCTATTCAACAAAAGTCGTAACAATTATATTATCGGATATGCGAAAATATTCAACTCCACCATGTGATAGAGCATATAACAAGAAGGAGTTATTGTACACGGCATTGTTTGGTGGAAAAAGTGAAGCTTTATTTATTTTTGGTTGGGTGCTTGGCCATGTAATTAATGTAACAATCCAACAACTGAACTCAATTTTCACACCCCATTTTGGAATTCTCACTTATTATTCAATTAAAAAAAATACTACAAACCATATCTTCCTCTTAACCCTAAAGCATGCTCATCCATCCACATGTGCACAAAAACACACACACACGCGCGCGCGCCCACACGGCAAAGCATTCTTGGATTCTTTAAGTGTTAGAGGAAGGCACCTTCTCTACCACCAATAATGCCTCCTCTAGGTGCAAAGATCCATTATGCCTATGCCTACACATGCACTAGAGGGATGACCGCGGCATGATCTACACATCCATCATCACCTCGTGGTTTACATTGGGTTAACCACCTATGTGAGAGTGCTATTTCTGAAAATAAGGATGTACATGAGCCTATAGCCTCAAAAATAAAGGGGCTTAGGTAAAAAGCCTAACCCCTTATTTCGGAAATGCACCCACCCTACACAAATGTGTTGACACCATTGAAGATATGCTCCCGTGAATACAAGACCCCCCACACCTAGTTTCAAATTTTTATTAGGTAAAAAGCCTAACCCCTTATTTCGGAAATGCACCCACCCTACACAAATGTGTTGACACCATTGAAGATATGCTCCGGTGAATACAAGACCCCCCACACCTAGTTTCAAATTTTTATTAAGCGTGTTATCGAAAGTGGTCACAACCTTATGCTAGATTCACATTGAGGTGGGAAATGGGGGTAAAGTAAAAGAATAAACCAACCCTAATGCTATTCCATTCTAACAAAATGGCTAAAAGATGACTTGGCAAATGACATGGCATTGAGGTTAAGGCGGGGGTGTTGGCATATATCTTAACCCCAGGTATAAATATCTTCATTTTTTCTAGATTTGGGATCAAGTTAGTGTGGAATAAGGAAGTTAGTTTGACCCCTTTATATTTCAAACCCCTTCATGTTCACAAGAGCTTCTAATGTTGTTTTTCTTGCCAACATACTCTCTTTCATGTGAGAGAGCACCCCAAAATAATGGGCAGCAACAAAAACTGTTTTCAACTTTTACAATCTGCCCATATAAAATTTTGAACGTGCCCCACAGTTTTGGAGCTTAAGGATTTTTCCAGAGTGCCCAAAATGTTTGAGTATAAATGAAAACATTTTTCAACCTTTCTAAGGCATCCAAAATCCCTAAATGCCAAAATTTTTTAGAGCATCAGGATTTTTCAGAAGTGCACAAAACGTTTGGGCAGAAATGAAATTATTTTCAACCTTTATAATATTTTTCGGCAAAATAAGATCCCAAAACTGCCCGAAATATTTGAGCATCCCCAATCTTTTCAAGCATTTTCCCCCAAATTTTGAGCAGAAATGAAATTTTTTCACCCTATGCAATTTGCCCAAAATTATCGGGCAGAATAAAAATTCGCAGTCTGCCAAAGAAAAACAAATTCTACCATACTGAAAAACATTTCTCTGGAATTCTCTAAAGTGCCCAAATGTTTGGGGCAGAATGGAAAAAAAATTCCGAAGTTTCCCGAAGCTACCCAATTTTTTTTATTAGTTTGGGAAACCCCTCAATGTGGGCCAGTTAACCGAAAGGGTTAAATTAACCCAAATATTAAAATACTATTTTATTGGGGATTAGTTTATTCTTTATATTTTTAGTTATTTTATCCCCCAAATCAAGAGAGGGATAAATGGAATAAAATATCCCTACTAACCCTTGGTGTGAATCAATGGTTTTTTTTTTTTCCATTTTTTTGATATCCAAATTATAGCGAAATTTAACCAAAAAATATCAAAATTAGTTCTACTTCCACTAGAAAAACAAAAAAAAACCAAAAATTTCTCAATTTCTTTGTCGAAAAATATCGAAATTTTGACAGGAAAAAAAAAACATTGGTCTGAATCCAGCATTAATTAGGGGGCGAGTCTAAATATCTGGGCCTATTTGGTGCTTCTATTAACTAGGTAGTTGGGGGTTGCACCCAAAGTTTTGAACTGTAATTGGCCCATCACAAATTTTTTTTGAAACATTGGGCACTCCCCAAAATAGAAGCACATGGGTATTTATATGAAATTTTAACTTTGGGCAAAAAACATATGAGACAATAGTGTGATGCCATTGGGAACATCTTGGGGAACACATTGAAACTTGATGGAACAACTTGGGAATTCAATGGGAACTCATTGAGGACAGTTAAAAAAAAAATCCCTCCCCCCCACCCCATTGGCCCCAAACCCAGAAAAAAAAATTGAGCTCTTTTTGAGTGCCTATTGAGTCTTCTTCTCATTGGCCGTATGAAAATTATGTGTAGGGTAAAAAAGCCGACCCTTGAGGGCTTTATATGCTGTAAAAACCACCCGTCATTATTTATTTATTTTTCTTGCGATATGTGGATACCCGTTTGGGTAGCATCCGGAAAAAAATGATGACGGATGTTTCGGAAAACAAAAATGCCTGTCTCTGCCACTAGCATTATGTTTTTCAAAACACCCATCGCCTCATTACGCCATGTAAGGCGACCTGCAACTTCACTACAAAAAAAACTTATTCGGCTCCGGCCCCCTTCCCCCATACGCCCAACCAAGGTGAACAAGCACGGACGATGATGTACCTTGACCTTTCCGAGTGAGGCCTCTTAGTGGCCATATTAAGCCCCCCAAAAATTGTTAGATTTGAATTTAGAGATCATGATTTAGTCTAAGCATGGAATATTTGTAATTATACTTAGAAATTATTTAATATGAAAATTTGGTATTCTTTTACTATGGTACACCAATGTGGGTGGGTTCTGGTTAACCCAAGGCCCATATCCAACCCCCCCACCAAATCAAATAAAAGAAAAAAAGAAAAGAAGGGGGTAGAAAAGACTGAAAACTAAAAAACCGGCCAATTGAACAGTGACAAGTCAGCTGCCGGATGTCAAACCCTGGGGGTGGAAGCGGAGCGCCGCCTACTAACCTGTCCGGCACAGTTCGGCACCCGGAGAAATCGCGGGCCCCATTCCCTTACCCGCGCGACGCCCGAAGCGCCTCCACGGTCTCTCCTCCCTCTTCTTCCTCCTCCCGTTGCTGCCGCTACTGCTGGCTCTGCAGACCTCGCGCTCGCTCTCTCTTCTCTCTCTCGCAAACATCAAGCTGTTCTACAACTGCGCGCTTTTCGTTTCGTTTCCTCATTCTTCTCTACTAGTTTTTCCCAGATTCCGCTTTTACGCGCCACCCACTTCCCACAAACCGCGCACACCAGTGTATTTTGTGTATGTGTTTTTGTGTGGGAGGTTGTTGTAGGGGTGAGACTCTATTGCTGTTTGTTGTTATTGTTGTGGTGGTGCATTTCCTTGTTTGTTAGTTTTCTCGCTCGCTCGCTCATTAGTGCTGCAATCAACTCTTCTGGTTTTCTTCTGTCAGGTCGAGTCTTAATTCAAGGGCAAGGCGTCATTGAGTATGGTGTGACTGACCGAGAGGGTGCCCAAGGGGGCCCGGGTGGGGGGAGTGGGTGGGTGGGGAGAGAGGAGAGGAAGGGAGAGTGGAGCTTCTGTGGCCAGATTGGAGAAAACAACATGGTAGCCACCAAACGGAGCAGTACCCATGTGGAGTTCAATCCGAAGCAGAAAGGAGGAGGAGGAGGAGGAGCAGGAGCAGGAGGAGGAAGTAGTAGTAGCAGTAGCGTTGTCAGTGAAGGCGGGGTGGTGGCTGCTTTGATTGAACCGCTTGGAGGTTTCATCTTCGTGTGCAACAATGATACCATGAACGAGGATTTCGAGCGCCATCTATTTGGTAAAGAAAGCCTCCCAGAGTTCATCTTTGCCTTTGTTGTGCCTTCGTCCCCTTGCAGCAATTCCGTTTGTTTCCTTCCCAGCTTCTTTTTCTTCTTGTTGTTCTCCTCCTTGGGTTTCTATATTGAGCTTTTGTTCCTGGATCCAACTATTGTTGGGTGGCAAGGTTTCTGCTTGAATTCTGTATGTGGGTTTTGTAATTCTGGAACCTCTGCAAAGGTATGTGTGGGGGTAATGTATGTGGATGGCATGACTGTGATGTGGATTCTGCCATTTGCAGTTGTGCCAGAACAACTCTTTTGCAAACATTGTATGAATGAATGAAGACAGACCCTGAAAGACATGGCTGAGAGAGAGAGAGAGAGAGAGAGAGAGAGAGAGAGAGAGAGAGAGAGAGAGAGAGAGAGAGAGAGAGAGAGAGAGAGAGAGAGAGCC